>Ga0306868_1000910_pt1 | contig 16867 bp, 17 predicted proteins | sample AntRauTorckE6832_FD_190411 | JGI IMG/M metagenome (GOLD analysis project Ga0306868, IMG submission 190411) | Saline lake microbial communities from Rauer Islands, Antarctica - Metagenome Torckler E6 #832 (v2) (version 2) | ecosystem: Environmental > Aquatic > Non-marine Saline and Alkaline >... | reverse complement strand
TGTTTCACCTTTTTTACGTAATCTGTGGATAATCTATTTTAAGAGTTTCTAAGAGCAATTTATCCACAATTTTGCTTGTTGATAACTTTGAGTTTTTGCTATTTTAAAAAATGGGGAAACCCCTTTACCTGTCAATCATGATTGTGATATTTTTTACTTATTTTTATAAAAATTTTCTGTTATTTTAGAAAGTTATTAAAATGCTTCTTCTTTTTCACCTGAAAAAACTTTTTGCTTATCAATATCAGTCTCTAAAGCAAAAATAGCCTGTTCCACAATTGAACGCCTCAATTTCTTCTCTTCTGATTCTGAAAGTGCAGGGTTTCCCAACGGATAGGGAATCGCAACTGCCGGTACAATCCTATTTGCACCTACAGTTTTTGAAATTGGAACTACTGTTGCCACATGTACTACCGCTAAGCCTGCCTTTTCAATTTCTTTAACCATCGTTGCACCGCAACGTGTACAGGTACCTCAGGTAGAAGTTAAAATAACTGCCTGAACTCCAGCTGCATTTAACTTTTCAGCAATCTCTTCTGCATAAATTTTTGAATTTGCAACAGAAGTACCATTACCCACTGTCGTATAAAACTTATTATGAAGTTCACCAATTACTCCTTCTTTTTCTAAATCTCTCATTATATCTACAGGCAGTACCCGATTAGAATCCATATTTGCACAAACCGGATCATAGCCACCGTGAGCTGTTTCATAGCTTGCCTGTTCAAGGCTCATTACACCTTCCAGACTGTATTCCCCAAATTTTGAAGCACTGGAAGATTCAATGTGATCAGGATTTCCTTTAGGAACAATACCTCCAGTAGTGACGAGAGCAACCTTTGTCTTTTTCATATCTCTAATTGCTTCGGCCGGCTCGACTCTATCAAAAACAGGCATTGGGTATTCAGTTTCAAATTCTTTCTCTTCCAATTTTTTAAGCAGCATTTTAACAGCCCTGGCTGCTCCCCTTTCTTCTACAAAAACATTTTTTCTAACTCCCCGCGGCAGATATTCTTCTTCTGCAGGACTTTTTAATTCTCCATCTTTTTGAATATAACTTTTAATTATTTTTGCCATATCAGGCAGCGCAGACCTCATACCGGCTGCAGAATCAGAAGTTTCTACAAAATATGCATACTGTTTAAACATTTCATAACCAGGGTTTTCTGGGTAAATACCAGAAACCACATCAATTCCCAATTCTGTTTTAGCTATCTCTGCAGCAGTTCCACAGGCCACTCCATATCTACCTGCATTAAAGGCAGGTCCTGCAACTAATAAGTCTGGCTTTATCTCCTGCAGCATTGCTTTTATTTTACTTTTACTTTCTTCAATATTTTCATTGAAAAATGTATCACCACAAATAATCGTGTTTACAATTTCTGCATCTTCACCTAATAAATTATTTAAAGCAGTTCCCGCTCCCACAGCACCATCTTCCTTTCGGAGTGGAATATCTGCTTTATCTTCTCCCCCAATTTGCCCAAAAAATTGATTTAGATAATGAACAATTCTGAGTTTATTACTCATGACTGCCCCCTTTCCAAAGGGTTGACTAATTTCTAATAGTTAAATTGATAATTAAAATAATAATTACTTTAAGTCCCGTTAATAGCTTCGAGAGGTTAAATTATTAAATCCCAGTTCATTTGTTGAACCAGTGATAGCCTGAATTTCAACTGAAATAGATCCATCCTCTTTAATACTTCCCTCAAAGCCACCGGCAATTACGTCAGCAAAATCCTGATATCCAATTACTTTTTCCATTGGTGGAAGATCTATTACTTCATTTGCATTTCCTGCCGTTATAACTGCATCAGCCGAAGGATCAGCATCAGCTAGTGACTGAGAAGCTCCATCTCTACCTGCATATTCGTCAGTTATCAGTACAGTTTTGATTTCCTTTCCAGCTAGTTTCTTGCTGTTCATAATTAAATCTGCATCAGGATTTCCAAAACCCTCTTCAGAAACAATAACTGCATCTAAACTCAGCATTTCTGCTAATTTTGCAGTGAAATTAGATGATCTTTCTTTATCAGCCAGAGTTACATTTTCGTTTGTGATAATTACTCCCATAAAGTTATACTTTTTACCATGATATTTATAGAGTTCTTCAATTACAGGATTATTTTGATGTACATAAGTCGTATTTTTATCACAGGCAGAAACACAGTTTCCACTTAATATAGCCCCATCCATTATTTCTGTTGGTGACATTAAAGTTGGAATAATTTTTTTAGCATCTACTCCATAAACATAAGTGTCATGCATCAGGCCCTGACTCTGAAGCATATAAATATATCCTACTTTAGGGAGGTTTGGATATTCAGCAGCTGCTTCTAAAAATGGCTTATGCTCGTAAGTTTCTACCTCATCTGCCTCAATTTCTTTCGCAGCTTTGCCTAGATAAGCTGCAGTTTTTAAGCCAACCATTCTTAAGATTTCTTCATGTTCATGCTGTTTAATGTTTTCTTTAACCTCACAATCAACAACTAAATTATGGAATTTAGAAAATGGAGTGTATTCAGCTCCTAGACCATTCATGTCAATTATACCCTCCTGAAAACCAACAATTTTTCCGGTGGTAACTACTGCCACTCCTTTAAGCACATGGGTTCGGCCCGAACCAACCATTTCCTCGCCGCTGATAAAACCCGGGAAAACTCCGCCTGGACCTTTGACTTTTACTCTCGGCTCAATTACATCTTTGACAGGTATAATTCGGACATCTTCTCCAGGATGAACAATATCTAAATTAATCTCAATGATTCTGCTGTCTTCACCGATAAGCTCTAAAAGTTCTTCCTGATTAATAAACAGAGTTTTATCCGAAATTCTAGTTTCAACAGCAAATTGAAGATCATCAATTATAATTTTACCCAGTTCTAGTTTCATTTATTTCACCTCCTTTGATTTGTTAGTACTGTAAGACTCTGACTCTGATTCTTTAGCTCTTCAAAACTTATCTTTTTTAATTCCAGCAATATTTTCACTCCTTTCTCCCAATATATCTCTAACTGTTAAAAGCAGATTTGATTAATGTCAGATCAATAAGCTGATAATCATCTTTAATTTTTTTAGAATATTCTTTCTTTTTTTGGTTTTTATTAAACTGCTTCAGCTTTTGAATCGACTTTTCGATAATATTCAGGCTGTAAAAATCTAATTTATCAGCTTGAGCTAAAATTATACTCCGATAGGGATTCTGTCCCGGTTTAACACTACCGGCAAGTGGATGCGATATTAATTCCCAATTTTGATGGACTAAATCTCTGCTTTTAAGATAGACATCAGAAAGTTGATCCACAAAAATTATCTCCAGAACCTGAACTTCTCCTTTAAGCATTGGATTATTTGTAACAATAATTCTATTATTCATATAATTTATCCTCCTAAACACAAAAACAGAGCAGCAATGAAAAATCATACTCATTGCTGCTCTGTCCTTAAACCTGAGAGATTATCTGTATTAAACAGATTGCTCCTTCGGTGTTTTTAATAAAAAACTTTCCAGAGTTATGTCAAGATACGGTCCTTTTTACCTGAGAGTTTCAGTTTCTATTCTGAGCAAATAAAAACTTTACTCCTTCGGTGGCATTAAATAAATGCTCTCTTCCACATCTTTCACTCATCATATTCTATTATAAAATATTTTTTTCACAACTGATTATATTCATGATTATATACAATTATGAATATTTTGTCAAATCCTTTTTAACAATTTCAAAAAACTAAATTATGCCTGATCCCACTTGATTTTAATTCCCTTTTCACCTTTGTTAGCTTTTGCAATTACTGCAACATCCATTCCCTCAGCATAAAGATCGATCAGTAAATCAGAAGCATCCTTTTCTGCAACTGAAATCAAAAGCCCACCTGAAGTCTGGGGATCATACATTAATTCGTAAAGAGTCTGATCTCTTTTACCTGTTTCGCTGACAAATCCCTTGTAGTTATCTCTATTTTTATAAGCACCTGCAGGTAAGAGTCCGGTCTCGGCAAAATCTCTTACTTCCTCAAAAATAGGGATTTCGGCAGCATCAATCTGAATTTCTATACTGCTGTTTTCAGACATTTCAAGTAAATGTCCAATCAGACCAAAACCCGTTACATCTGTACAGGCATTGATCTGATACTGATCAAAATATTTTAAAGCTCTATTATTTAAAGTTAACATCGACTTTACTGCTGGATTATTCTCAGCATTTTCTATAAAGCCACCTTTAAGTGCAGAAATCATAACACCTGTCCCCAGAGGCTTAGTTAAAATTATCAGATCATCCTTTTTTATTCCGGAATTGCTCAGCAAATCATCCGGATGAACGGTTCCTGTAACAGAAAGTCCATATTTCGGTTCTTCATCAACTACAGTATGGCCTCCACATAAATTCGCACCTGCTTCTTTTACTTTATCAGCACCTCCCTGCAGAATCTGAGATAAAATTTCTGCTTCTAAACAGGAGGGGAAACCAACTATATTCATTGCTAAAATAGGCTCTCCGCCCATAGCATAGACATCACTTAAAGCATTCGCAGCAGCAATCTGCCCAAATAAATAAGGGTCATCTACAACTGGTGTAAAAAAATCAAGTGTCTGTATTAAAGCAATTTCATCAGTTAAACTGTAGACTGCAGCATCATCTGCTTTATCAAGTCCTATTAACAATTTTTCCGGATCAGCAGGAAAATTAACGTGACGCAGAACCTGCGCCAGAGCCTTTGGGCCCATCTTGGCTGCTCAACCAGAAGTTTTACTGTAATCAGTTAATTTTATTTTTTCCATTTCAACACCAACTTTCTAGTTAAAATCTAATAATTTATCTCAAGAAAATTAAAACTTTATTTTAGCTTAAATTGTAACAACATCTTCTCGGTTCAAATTATCAGCAATTTCAAACATATTACTTATTTCTCCTACCTCTACTTCTTCCTGCAGTTCATAATAATCAACACAGGTTCCACAGAGAAGTATTTCAACTCCCTGCTCCTCAAGCTCTTTTAAATAAAAGATTATATCTTCTGTAGTAGCTAATTTGACTCCAGAATTAAGGAAAATAATTCTTTTAGGTAGCGGGTTAAGTTCTTTAATAGTAGAAATAAAACCTTTAATCAAGATTTGACCCAATTCGCGCTCTCCATCTCCCATAGTATCTGATGAAATTAAATAAATTTTTGCTCCATTATTTTCTGATTCTGAGCCAGCTTTTTTGCTTTCACTACTTTTTGATTTTTTAAACATGACTTTAAATTCAGTTTCAGATTCTTCGACAACTGAAACTTCTGCTCCCATTTTCTTGCCTAACTTAGTTAAGTTAGAAGCAGCAGTCTGATTATCAACAATCACTAGTACTTCTTGATTAGAGCTTATAGCTTTTTTGGCAAGTACAACCGGTTTAGGACAGGCTAAGCCTTTAGCATCAATTTCTTTCATTATCAATTCCTCCAATTTTTAGATAATAATAAATGATAATTTTTATTCTCTATATTCTAAGTCTAATTCTTTGCATATTTTTTTCGCAGCAACATAGGCCATCTCACCAGTAAAATCAACACATTGTTTAATATGATCTTTAGAACCAACTTTGTAATCTTTAGTTAACACTCTGCAGCAGAGTGAGCCGTGCTCATCTCGAAAATAATCATGCAGTTCTGCCGAAAGCTCCATAGTTTTCTTTACTTTATTACTTCCTGCCTGCCGTCTGCCAAAAAAATAACCAAGCATCATCTGAGCCCCAATAACTGCTCCACAGCTGCAGCCAGAATTACCCATGCCAACAGGAAAAGCTGAAGACATAGCTATTACATCATCCGGGAGATCTAAGTTAAATTCTTCAATAAATGTTTTAATTATTGATTCTGAACAGTAAAAATCCCCATTTCGATAATAATTTTCTGATTTCTCTTTGATAGTACTGAGATTAATTATCTCATCTTCAAGATTATTCTGAATTTCACTATAATCCGGGCCAAAAATGATTGACTTTAATTTGTTTATCATTCTAATATCCCTCTATTCTTAGATTATATGACTACTTTATTGCTTTTTTCATTAAAAACATCTCCCATTTAGATTATTCATTCAGAAGTTTTTTTAAAATTTTTTCCATTAAACTGGTAGATGTCTTCATATTCTATTTCATTATCACTGCAAACAGCTTTTACTTTTTCTAAATCCTGAGCATTAATTTTTCCTGATAAACCACAGGAAGAACTGATCTGTCTGGGAACTGGAGTGATTTTTACATTTATTTCACTACTTTTTAACTCTCGTTCAAATTCTAAAGCCAGATGAGTCGAATAAAAAGTAAATATTATATTATATCCTTTCAAAATTATAGCTCCTTTATTATGAATTTGACTTTTTTAAACACTACACATAATTATAAATCAAAAAGTTATTTTTTCGAGATTTGCAGCAGATTATTTAGTCCAAGTTTTTTGAGATTAAGGCTGCACCGATAGCACCAGCAAATTGAGAATCTGAATAACTAAAGACTTCTGTCTGCAGCTTTTTACTCAGCTCATTTCTGATAACTTCACTTTGAGCCAAACCACCTGTAAAAAGAACATGTTCCTGAAAAGTTATTTTGCTCAGTAAAATATTGATTCGATTTATAATAGAATCAATAATTCCTCCAGCAATTTCACTTTTGCTGACTCCATCAGCTAAAAGAGATATTATTTCTGACTCTGCAAAAACAGCACACATACTACTAATCTTAGCTTTTTTATCATCTTTGATTAAATTATCCAGGTTATCAATTTGTTCTTCTAGAGAATTAATTGTCATCTCCAAAAATTTACCCGTCCCGGCAGCACATTTATCATTCATCACGAAATCAACGACCTCTCCAGCCTCATTTAAAGATATTACTTTGCTGTCCTGACCACCTATATCAATAATAGTTCTAATCTTATTATTAAGATAATATCCCCCTCGGCCGTGGCAGGTTATTTCTGTCACTGTTTTGTCAGCAAACTGCTGTGAAACCCGGCCATAACCGGTGGCTACCACTGCTTTAATATCTTTAGCTTTCAAATTATTAGCATCTAACAAACAATTAAGAGTCTGCTCACCGCTTTTTTGAGGATTCCAGCCTGTAGGCAATAACTTTTTATCCACAATTTGATCTTTAAATAGGACTCCTTTACAGCCAACTGAACCAATATCAATACCAATATAATACATTTTATATCTCCTTTACTGCATCTCTAAAAATGCGGTTAAACGAGTTCCTAATTGGCCCTTATCTGATTCTGAATAATCGGTTTCAATATTAATATAAGAAGTATTAGACTTTTTAAGCTGATCTTTAATTCTTTTTGTCTCAACATTATAAGTATGGCAGGCCTGTAAAACCATATCTACAACTCCATCAACCTGATACTCTTCTACTAATCTGTTTATTAGCTCAACCCTGTTATCATTAGGGCTCATACAGGAACAGGGAGTATTTAAATATTTTTCTGAAATTGCATCAATTGGATTTTTATCCTGATCTACAGTCTCTTCATTTGGTTTTAAGCCAGTACAGTTTTCCAAACAGACTACAGAACCACCATTATTTTCAATTGCCTCAATAACTTTCAAAGTAGCAGCCCCCATTGGACATCCAGTAACTAAAATCCGCGGTGCATCTTTGCTAATTCTTTTTTCTCCCTGATTGTACTTAGCTAAAACTTCTTCAGTTATTTTCTTAGTTCTCTGATTAGCTATTTCTTTATCAAATGTATAGTTTGATCTATTTATAACTTTAAAAATTTCAGTTCCATAAATCGGTGAAGGATTCAACTTTGCCAGTTCATAAAATTCTTTTAGAGTATTTCTTTCTTCATTTTTTATTTTTATTTCTGCTTCTAAACGCTCTTCAGTAATTTCTGTCTCAAATTTTTCTTCTAATTTTTCTTTTAATAATACTACTTCATTTTTCCAAAAGTCAAAATCAGCTTCTCGCTGAGATGATTGAGGCAGCTGCATCACATGAACAGGTGTTACTTCATCTAAGTATTCGTACATTTTCTTCTTGCCATCACAGGTTGTTTCACCAACAATAATATCTGCAAAATGAAAATAAGGACACTTATCCGTGATTGCAAATCCATAACTTGATTTGATCAGGGGACATAAATTTCTGGGTAAGTCTTTTTCTGCTTCAGCAATAGTATCATTACTGGTACTGCAGAGGGTTACCGGTACTGCGTCAGCTGCCCTAATCACTTCATAAGGGGTGAAAACACAATAGGTACCCACAACATTTTTTCCTTCTTTTTCTACCATATCCTTCATTGCAATTGGACCATGACCTTCTAATTCTCTATCTAAAGCGTCAAAAATTTCTTCTATACTCTGCATAAATTATTAACCTCCATTTGTTATTGAAATAATAATCATGATTATTCTTTCTTTCACATAAAGTATAGCACAAATTATTTTAGATATAAAGTAATTTTATTATTTTTATAAAATTTTCTTATAATTCTTGAAATATTGTGATTATGAACATATAATAAAAACACTTAGTGCTCATATTTTGAATTTAAATTAGTAATATTTATAATGAAACTATCTTAAATCAACTAAATAGGGAGGAAAAAAATGGGGAAAATTTATCTTGATAATGCAGCTACAAGCAGAGATAAAGCCGGGGTAGTTAAAAAATCAATTCTCAACTATTATGATAATATTGGCTGTAGTCCAGGGCGCGGAGGCTACGAAGATTCTCTAAAAGCCGGCCGTTTAATCATTGAAGCACGGAATACAATTGCAGATTTTTTTAATGTTGATGATTTAAAACAAATAATTTTTACTCACAATGTAACCTATGCTTTAAATATGGGGATTAAAGGCATTTTAGAAAAAGGAGATCATGTCATAACCTCAACTATGGAGCATAATTCTGTTTTAAGACCCTTAAACAGTCTTGAAAAAAATGGAGTTATTGATGTTGACTACATAAGATGTGATCAAAAAGGAAGATTAAATCCAGCAAAAGTTGAAGAAGCTATTAGTAAAAAAACTAAACTAATTGTTTTAACATCTGCCTCAAATGTAAGCGGTACGATTATGCCAGTTCAGAAAATTGGAGAAATTGCAGCTCAAAACAATGTATATTTTATGCTTGATACGGCTCAGGCTGCAGGTATTTATGATATTGATTTCAAAAAACTTAAAGTTGATTTTTTGGCTTTTACAGGTCATAAAGCGCTGATGGGACCGACTGGAACCGGTGGCTTTGCAGTAAGTAAAAAAATGGCTGCAGAACTGGACCCTTTAATCGAGGGCGGAACCGGCAGTAAATCTCACCTTGAAGAACAGCCTGACTTTTTGCCGGATAAATTTGAAAGCGGAACAATGAATACCATGGGAATTAGTGGTTTAAAAGCAGGGGTAGAATTTATTCAAAAAATTGGTATTGAAAAAATAAGAGAACACGAAGTTCAGCTGGGAACAGCCTTTTTAGCAGGCCTTAAGAAAATAACTGAAATAAAAATAATTGGTCCTGCCGATCTTAATGAACAGGTACCAACATTTTCTATAACAGCCGGTGATAGAGATTTAGGACAGTTAAGTTTTGAATTAGATGAAAAATATAGTGTTATGACAAGATCCGGCCTGCACTGTGCACCACTGGCCCATCAAACATTAGGAACTTTCCCAGAAGGAAGTCTGCGTTTCAGCATCGGTTATTTTAACACTATGCAGGAAATAGAATTTACTTTAAAGGCTTTAAAGCAGATTCTATAAAATATCTTCAGCAGCTTCTATAAAAGTATTAATTAAAAAATCATCATTACGGTTTTTATTATAAGCTAAATAAAATTTGCGCTCATATTCTATATCTGCAACTTTTATTTCAGCTACCCTTCTACAAATAGCAGCTTTTTTAGCTGCTATTTTTGAAATAAATGAAATCCCAAGCCCTGATTCAACAGCAGAAATAATTGCTTCTGTACTTCCGAGCTGACTTATAACATTAAAATCATCCAGTTTTAAATCTGCTTCTTTAAAAGCTGAAAGGGTTGCTTTTCTAGTTCCTGATCCTTCTTCTCTGATCAATAAATTATGTTTTTGAAGCTCAGTTAAAAAGACTTGTCCTTTACCTACTAGTGGATGTTCTAAAGGAACTATCAAACTCAAATTATCACTGCAGAGCTCTACTGATTTAAATTTATTATTTCGTGGTTTATAACCAACTATTATCAAATCAACCTCGTCATTTTCTAATAAATTAATCATCGATCTGCTGTCACCGACTGAAATCTCTGTTTTTAAAGCCTCAATATTATTATTTAAAGTTGAAATTATCTCCGGTAATAAATATACAGAAGGAATAGTGCTTGTAGCAATTTTTAGCTTCTTGATCTGCATATTTTTTTTGCTTTCAACCCTCTGCTTTAAATATCCCCATCTTTTTAAAAGCTTTTTACCTTCCTGATAAACTATTTTGCCAGCAGGAGTGAGTATTATATTTCCTTTTTCTTTCTGAAATAATGTTGTATCAAAATATTTTTCGAGGGACTTAATCTGCATACTAACTGCTGGTTGACTGATCTCAAATTTTTGAGCTGTCAGAGAATAGCTTTCTAAGTCAACTAAAGTAATAAAAATTTTTATTTTTTCGATTTTCATTTTATCATTCCTTTATTGATAGGTACCAGGTACACGAAAACGATTTTGATGATAGGTACCTATCAGGCTGATTTTGTTTTAGGTCTGCTCTTAATATTATTATAACACTTAATGTGAAATATTTAAGCTCTTTACTTTTTGATTTAAAGTTTGACTTTTATCAGCTCATTCTAGATTAAGTTGATAATTCTTCAAACTACCTTTCCCCTGCTTTCTCCAGGAATATAAGATCAAGGCAGGCTTTTCAGCAGCAGATTTAAGCTCATGTATTTTGCCGGCTTCATTTAAGATAAATGATCCTTCAGTTAATATTGCTTTATTATAAAAAATTTTATCAGTTAAAAATAAATAACTTTCTTCAATCTGAGAATGCTTATGTTTGGGATAATGAAAATCTGGAGCTAATAAAACAAAACCTATTATCAGCTCTTTAGAATAAATAGGTCCCCCTGGCCCAATAATTTCAGTATAAGCATATTTTTCAATCATTTCTTGGGACGGATTTTGATAACCATATCTCCAGAATAGTTTACCCTGTAATTTCTTTAAATGGTTAATAATCATTTTATAAGCATCAGCTTTATTTTCAAGACTAATCTGGGAAAGATAAGAGACAACTGGTTTAGTTTCGGATTTGATTTCAATAATTTTTAGTTGAACCTTTAATTTATCAAGTTCTTCTGCAGTAAACTCAAGGTGTTTTTGTATAGTTAAACTTTCTTCGGAGGAATTAGATTTAACAAATGATAATTCTTTTGAATATATAAAAGCTAATTCATTTAAAATAGTTTTTAACATCTATATTCATCTCCTTGATTAATTTATTTAATAGGTATAATAGGTACCCGGTACTCGAAATCGATTTTGGTACCAGGTACCTAGCTGTACCTACCTATCCAGAAAATTAGGTTCAAAAACTAAAACTAAAGCTGGCAAAATTACTAAGGCTCCAACTAAACAGGTGGCAATAGAAACCGTTACTAAAAAGGCAAAAAATTTAACCGGTAAAAATCCGGAGACAAATAGTATTGAAAAACCAACTATTACAGAAAGAGCATTAAATGTTATCCCTCGGCCTGATGTTGTAAGGGTTTTAATCACAGCCTCTTTTTTATCTAAATTTCTTCTTTCTTCTCGATAGCGCCAGAGAAAATGGATAGTATAATCAACTCCAACTCCAATCATAATCGAAGAAAGCATTGTTGTAATCATATCTAGTTTAATATTCAAAAAACCCATTAAAGAAAATAAAGAAACTAAAGCTGTTACAAGTGGAACCGCTGCATAAAAGCCTGCAGTAAAAGATTTAAATAAAAGCATGACCACAACTACAACCAGAATTATTGATAGAAAAAGGCTAATTATCTGACCCCGAACAACTGCAGTAACTAGTTCAGAAAGTAGATCACCAAATCCACCTATTAAAGGAAAGTTCCCCTCGCCATAATTTTTAGATTCATTTCTAATTTTCTTTAAAACTTCTCTAATTTTTTCAGTACTGTTAGTTTTTATTCTGGCTGTTATTAGAGCATTTTCTTCTTTAAAATCAATCATTTTATCAAGGTCACCCGACATTGAAAATAGTAGTAAATACTGGGATAAAGCAAAATCATCAGCTGGGATCTTTTCAAATTCTGGCTGACCATTATGGAGTTCTCTATTCATTGTCCTAATAATTTTAGAAACTGCACTTACTTCTCCTACATTCTCAATTTCCTTAATTTTAAGTTCAAGATCACTAATTTTCTGCATCATTTCAGACTGAGTGATATTGCCTCTAGCAACTACAGAAATAGTATTTGCGCCACCAAAGTTCTGATTAACTATCTCTGTTGCTTTAACAATATCAGATTCCTTATCATAAAAACTAATTGGATTGGTGTCAACATTCAGCATGAAAATCCCAGCAGAAATAAAAAGTACAAGCAAAGAACTTACAAATAAAATCATTTTAGCTTTTCTGCCGACCAGCTCTGCTATTTTAAAAAGAATCACAGCTATAATTCCTTTTTTACTGCTGCCTTTGCTGTTTTTAGAATCAGACTGATAATTCTGCAGTGGTGTTTTAACTTTAAGCAGAGATAAAACTGCCGGTATAAATAAAAGACTGGCAAAAAGAGCAAAGGTAATTCCAGCTCCTGCGAGCACTCCCAGCTCTCTGGCCGGAACTATCAGATGAGTGGAAAGTGAAAGCAGACCAACAACTGTTGTAATTCCAGCAGCGATTACCGGCGCACCCAGCTTTAGAACTGAATTTTTACTGACCTGAACTGAATTTTTCTCTCCAACTGCCAGCTCCTGATAAGCAGCTATAATATGAATTCCATAATCATTGGTCACAGCAATTAAAATCACCGGCAAAATAACTGTCAATAGCTGAAACTTCCAACCCAGAAGCGGAAGCAGAGATAGAGAAAATATGATTGACATTACAACAACTATAAAAGGTAAAAATACCCCCCGCAGCTGTTTAAAGCAGAGAAAAAGAAAAATAAGCATTATTACTAATCCAAAAGGCATTAAAAGCCTCATATCGTGCTGCATGATTTCTGCATTTAAGGCTCTCATAATCGGCAGCCCGGTCTTTAACACATTTTCTTCAGCTGCAAATTGAGCGTCTGCTTCTGCTAATATATTATCGATTTTTGCCATGACTTCTGCATCATCAAAGTCTTCAGCTAGAATAACAGCAATATTAACTGCCTTAAAGTTTCTGGCGAAAACTGAGCCCATCACCAGTTCACTCTTCTGGAGCCTATCTCTTAAGCTTTCTTTTTCAGCCTCATCTACAGGAATATTATTTACAGCACTTTCTATCAGCAGTTCATCATTTCTACCCTCGATAATATTGACAGTAAAAGGACTGTTGACCTGGTCAACTTCTCTTAATTTGGCTAATTCATCTGAAACAAACTTAAGTTTTCTCAGCAGCTCAGCTTCTAAAACATCTTCCGCCTCAACTGTCAGCATGATCATTTCCGTTCCACCAAAAATACCTTCAATCTCTTCCAGTCTGCTTCGCGAAGGCATAGATTCCGGAATCTGACTTTTAATTGCTGTATCAAATTCTATCGCCTGTAAATTATAGAGAGAAAAAAGAGTGATTAAAATAAAAATGATGATTATTGGAAGGGGGTGTTCTACTGCCAAAGATGAGATTTTTTCTATTATTTTTTGCAGCATTCAGATCAGCTCCTGTACTAAAAGTATTTACTTAAAGAAAGATAGAAAAGTTCTTGATTAAATTGATTTAAACTGCTTTCTCTTTTCTGATTGAGCTTGATAACTGCTCCAGTTTCTAAATCAAGACCTTCTTTTAAAGAAAAAACAACTTTAGGGCGGATCAAAGACATCCCCTGCTTGAGATCAGAAATCAGATTAAGCTCCCAGTTATGAAAATTTAAAAAAGGTTTTTCGGCTCTCAAAATTAACAATTGATTTTCTGCAACTTGAGCCGGAGCTAATTCCTGATAATAATACTGTCCCAGAAGATAAAGGTTATTCTCAAATTTATAATCCATACCTATAATTAATTCATTTGTATTATCCAAAAAAGGATTCTGATAATCACTGTAGACAAATTCGGAAAAGAGGCCTATATTTTTAGTACTGAAGTCTCCCTTAAAATCAAATCCGATTTTATTTACTTCAGGATAGAAATTTCTTCTAATAGGGACTGCCTGCAGACTATTGCCGCTAAAAACAGAAGCTGCAAGATCATAACCCCGCCAGCGCCTGCGGATTAGCTGGGCTGCAGCCTGAAGTTCATCTAATTCTGCATGCTTAGTTAAAACCCCTGTCAGCTGCCACTTAAAACTTGGATAATAGGCTGCTCTGATTCCATCAACTGCTTTTCTGGCTGCAAAAGGATCCAGGGCAGTCATATCGAAAGGGTTAAAATAATTCAGGGGATTAATATTATAGGAACTTCCCCAGCTGAAACTCTGTCTTCCGAACCTCCAATCAATTTTATCAGTATAATAATTTAAATAGGCCTCTTTAAGTTCAATCTCAGCTTCTCGTTTTTTTTCTCCTTGCTGATAAAAGCTTTCTAAAGTTAAGGCTCCTTTTAGATAATAGTTCAAATCAAAACTTAAATCATGCTGATAATCTAATTCCAAATAACTTTGATCCTGCCACCGATCAGCATCCTGCTCATAAATTGCTGAAGTATTTAATTCGCCGCTGAAAGAAGCTGCAGCCAGATTAAATGTAAATAAAAAACTTAAGCTTAAAGTCAAAGCTAAAATTGAAATTATAAAAGTTATATTATTATTCTGCTTTAAATTCAGCATTATATTTTACCTCCTAAAACCTATGCTCTCTTTATTTTACTGACGCTGCAGATAGCGGGTTGTAAATATATTGGGGTCAAGCTCAGGATCAAATTCTACTTCCAGCATTTTTAAAATTGTTCTGCTTCCTTTCTGAACATTTTTAACTTCAATTTTTCTGGCCAGTCGATTTCCATCAATTTCATCAAAATTACTTAAATTAATAACTTTTATCAATTCCTGCTGCTGATCATAATACTCTATTTTTTCTCCTAACCAGAGATCTTTTCTAACCCACATTCTGCCATAGCTGTAATCAATATCTTGATCAATAATTTCTAAATACAGCTCAATTATTTCTTCATCCTCTGTTGTAATTTCTGCCCGATAATTATCACTGAAATTGCCTCCACTAAAAATACTGAGATCATTGTATGTCAGATCTGAGCCGACAAAACTGCCGTTCTTCTGGCTGCCTGATATTTTTCTAACCCCACCCAGAGCTGGCAAATATAAATACATATCTTCTTGATCATTTGCCTGATCATCTAAAAGCAAAAATGAGGTACCTTTAATATCTGCTGGTTCAGTAAACTGCATCAGCGAACGCTCCACTTCTCCCTCCTGACGATAGTTATTAAGTTTTCTGCTTCTCATATCACCAGAGCTGCTGTATAATTCCATTTCCATCTCCATCTGATGACTTGTGGCCTGCCTGGAAGCTTCCAGCCTCTTTAAAACTTCTGCTCCATCTAATTCTGCTGCCAGACTAAGCGATGTGCTTATAACCAATAAAAACAGTAATAAAATTAAGATTTTTTTAAACATTTTTGACCTCCTTTTAATCTGCCTTGATATTCTCCCAGAAAAAGCTGATATGTTTATTAGTAGCTTCCCTTAGCTCTTCAAAGCTGTCCAGTTCAAAAATCAGATAACGCATTCTATAATAAATCAAAGCACCGACAAATTCATTGGCAGTAAATTCAGGATCTAAATCACTCCTGATTCCCCCCTCCATCTGCAGCCTGGCAAAAAATTTGTTAATTATTTTTACATTATTTTTTATTCGTACCTGCAGCCTTTTTTTAACAACTGGATTATTATTTTCTTTAAACATTATCTTTAAAAGTTTGACTTTCTTTTGATTCTGCATCTCTTTAATTACAGTCCTGCCAAAATAATTTAAAGTCTCAATCGGATCAACCTCTGCTTTTGTAAATTTATTCTGAAAATTTTCGGATTTTAAATCCAGAGGTGCCAGATAATTAAATAGTTCTGAAAAAATATCCTCTTTGCCGCTAAAATGATTGTAAATAGAGCTGCCTTTAATTCCAACTGCCTTAGCTATTTCCCGCATTGACGTTCCGTGGTAACCCTTTTCTGCAAGTAAATCTAAAGCCTCGTTTAAAATTTTTTCTTTGGTAGAAGTCACCATTTCACCTCCAAAATTAAAATGTAATTATTCTATATTATCTAGCTTCTGCTTAAGTACAAATACTTTAAGTTATCTTACAATTTAATTATAACTAACGATTGTTAGTTTGTCAATAAAAATAATTTCTGTAAATAATTTTCTAGATATGTTAACTGCTTTTTAGATAATAAAGCAAAAAAGTAATACAATTAAAATATATAATGAATTAAATCTCAAAAATAATGGGAGGTAAAAATCATGAAAAAATTCTTTTTTCTGAGCTTAATAGTTATTCTATCTTTTTCACTTTCAGTTCAGGCTCAAATTAGAGTTGGTGAGTTTCCACAGAATGTAGAAGATGAGTTTAATCTAGAACCGGAAGCAATTGAAGTTGAAGTCTGGCAGCAAAATCTGGATGTCCCCTGGGAATTAGTTTTTCTGCCGGAAAGTAATAGGGCTTTGGTTACTGAAAGGGATGGAGAGATAAAACAGATAATTGATGGTGAGCTCCAGTCAGAAAATTATCTGAAACTCGATATTAATTCTCGG
>Ga0306868_1000904_pt1 | contig 16964 bp, 19 predicted proteins | sample AntRauTorckE6832_FD_190411 | JGI IMG/M metagenome (GOLD analysis project Ga0306868, IMG submission 190411) | Saline lake microbial communities from Rauer Islands, Antarctica - Metagenome Torckler E6 #832 (v2) (version 2) | ecosystem: Environmental > Aquatic > Non-marine Saline and Alkaline >... | reverse complement strand
ATTGAAGTATTTAATAAGTATAAGATAAATTCTTGTACTGATGTAACAGGTTTTGGATTAATTGGTCATTTAACTGAAATGGTTAAAGCAAGTAATATACAAATTAATATAGATACAAATCAAGTTCCTATCTTTGATCAGGTTATAGAATATGCTGAAATGGGACTATACCCTGAAGGAGGATACTCAAACCGAGATAATTATCAGGAGATGGTAAATACTAAAGAAGGTGTAGACCAAAATATAGAGGATATATTATATGATCCTCAAACATCTGGTGGACTGCTTCTTTCAGTTTCAAAAAAATATAGTAAGAAAGTATTAAATATGTTACATGATTTAGGTGTAGAAGATGCAGCTATAATTGGTGAAGTCAAAAAAGGAAAAGAAGAAATAATATTGAGATAGGGTGATATAAATGGATTATTATTTATTAGTTTTTCAATCAACACATCACTATATGAGAGCAGAGAAGCTTTTTGATGATTTAGATTATGAGTTCGAACTTTTTAATATTCCGCCAGAGATTAGTGCTGATTGCGGATTAGGTTTAAAGTTTGAAAACCGAGTTGATGAAGATAAAGTATATAAGATAATAAAGAGAAGTGGAATTGAAATAGATGGACTTTATCATGTTGAAAAACAAGAAACAGGAAAAAATATAGAAAAAATAAGATAATTATTGTCAACTTTATTGACAAGAGAGTTTCTGTCTTGTATAATATTAACGAAGTTTGTGAAAAATATATTAAATAAAGTTGGATGATGAAGATGGGAGAGAGCTTAACAGCCACCGAAGGGGTAAATTCCCAGACTGCCAAAAAAGGGGAATGAAACTTTCAGGTCAAAGGACCGTCTTCTGACAGAACTCTGGAAAGTTTGAAATTTAAACACCGAAGGAGCAGCCTTTAGGGGTAATCTCTCAGGTTTTAAAGACAGAGTAGTAATGGTTTATCATTGCTATTCTGTCTTTTTATATTTATAAAGGAGAAAACTATGAAAAAATATGTGATAGTAACAAATAATAATAAATTAATTAATAAATATGATGATATAAATATTCAAATAATCAAAGAAGATACGATAGAAAAAATTTTTGAAAAGACTCGTGATTTAATTCATAAAGGATTTATATTAATATCACATCCTCTTGCAGGTAGTGTCAAACCCTATCAAAACCCTTATAGATCGATTATATTAAAAAAAGGAGATGAGCTGGACTATCAATCTTTAAAAAATTATGAAAATTCATATTATAAATACCAACAGTTTAAATCCGATAAGGTAAATAATAGTAAATTGCCTGAAAAGATAAAAGATGATTACCAAACTATAGATTTAACTTTAATTGATAGTGCTTTAAAATCAATTAATCTTAAATAGAAAGTATAAAAAATAAGGAGGTGATTGAGATATTAGAGTTAAATAAAGATAACTTTGAATCTGAAGTAATTAATTCAGAAGGTATTGTTGTGGTAGATTTTTGGAGCGATAACTGTGATCTTTGCTTAGATTTGATGCCAGATGTTAAAAAATTAGCTGATCAATATGGTGATAAGATAAAGTTTACTAAGTTAAATATTAAAGGTAACCGTCGTCTGGCAATAAGTCAAAAGGTATTAGGATTACCTTCTTTAGTTTTTTATGAAAATGGTGAGAAAAAGGAACACCTCACTGGAGATGACCTTGAGATAGAAGATATCGAAGAGGTTTTAGATAGCTATTATAACCAGTTATAAGAAAGGGGTGAAGATGTGAAATTAGAATTAGGAAAGATAGAAATTGATGATATTCGTTTTAGTGATAAAACTAAGATCAAGGATCATGTTTTATATATAAATAAAGATGAACTTTTAGAGACAATCAATGGTAATGAAGACATTGAATCTATTGAAATTGATCTTGTAAAACCCGGAGACAGTGTTAGAATAATTCCAGTAAAAGATGTTATTGAACCCAGGATAAAAATAGAGGGTGAAGGTGGAGTTTTTCCAGGCTTTTTATCTGATGAAACAGTTGTAGGTTCTGGTAAAACTTTAGCATTAAAAGGATGTACTGTTGTTACAACAGGTAATATTGTTGGTTTCCAGGAAGGTATTATTGATATGACAGGACCAGGAGCTGATTATACTCCTTTTTCTAAGTTTAATAATGTTGTAATTAACTGTACTGTTAAAGATGACTTACAGCAACATGAGCATGAAGAAATTGTTAGAATGGTTGGACTAAAAGCGGCAAGATATTTAGCTAAAACAGCTAAAGATCTAAAAGAAGATACGATAGAGGAGTATGAAAACAAACCATTTTATGAAGCACATGAACAGTATCCAGAGTTACCCAAGGTAGGATATGTATACATGCTGCAAAGCCAAGGTTTATTACATGATACATATGTATATGGTGTAGATGCAAAAGAAATTTTACCAACCTTAATGTCTCCAACAGAAATAATGGATGGAGCTATTATTAGTGGTAACTGTGTATCTGCATGTGATAAAAATGCTACTTATTTGCATCAAAATAATCCTGTCATTGAAGACTTATATAAAAGACACGGTAAAGACTTTAACTTTTTAGGAGTAATTATTACAAATGAAAATGTTACCTTAGCAGATAAAGAAAGGTCTTCAAACTTAACTGCAAAATTAGCTGAACAGATGGGTTTAGATGCAGCAATAGTGTCTGAAGAGGGTTTTGGTAATCCAGATGCAGATCTAATTATGAACTGTAAAAAGTTAGAAAAAAAAGGTATAAAAACTGTTTTAATTACAGATGAGTATGCAGGAAGAGATGGGTGTTCACAGTCTCTAGCAGATGCAGATCCAAGAGCAGATGCTGTTGTAACAGCCGGTAATGCTAATGAAGTAATAACTTTACCACCACTAGAAAAAACAATTGGATACAATGAAACTGCAAATGTAATTGCAGGTGGTTTTGATGGAAATATAAAAGAGGATGGAAGTATTACAGTTGAAATCCAGGCGATTACTGGCTCAACTAATGAATTAGGTTTTAATAAATTAACAACAAGAGGATATTAAAAAAATACGGAGGTGTTTGTTAATGTTAGAAGATAAAAAAGTAGCTATTCTCGGAGATAGAGATGGTGTTCCGGGACCAGCTATCAAAGAATGTATAGATACAACTTCAGCTGAAGTTGTATTTACAACAACCGAATGTTTCGTCTGAACAAGCGCAGGAGCTATGGACTTGGAAAATCAAGCAAGGATCAAAGAGTTAGCTGAAAAACATGGTAAAGAAAACCTAGTAGTAATATTAGGTGGAGCAGAAGCAGAAGCTTCTGGTCTAGCATGTGAAACAGTTACAAATGGAGATCCTACATTTGCAGGTCCATTGGCAGGAGTCCAGTTAGGACTCGCGTGTTATCACATTTTAGAACCTGAAGTAAAAAATGAAATAGATGAAGATGTTTACGATGAACAGGTATCTATGATGGAAATGGTTTTAGATGTTGATGAAATAATTAAAGAAACAAAAAAATATAGAGAAAAGTATTCTGATTATACAAAATAAGAATTCCCAATTGAAAGGGGGCATAACATAAATGGGAAATTATAGAGTTGTACATTACTTAAACCAATTTTTTGGTCAGATTGGTGGAGAAGAAAAAGCAAATATTTCACTAAGAGTTTTAGATAAACCTGTAGGACCAGGGAATGCATTTAATAATGCACTTGGTGAAAGCACTGAAATTGTAAGTACTATTATTTGTGGAGATAGCTTTTTTAATGAACATAAAGATGAAGTACAGGCTGAAATTAAAGAGGTATTACAGGATATAAAACCAGACTTAGTTATAGCAGGACCTGCTTTTAATGCAGGTCGTTATGGTATGGCCTGTGGTGGAGTTGCAGAAGTAGCTTCAGGTTTAGATATTCCGGTTATATCAGGTATTTATCCTGAAAATCCTGGATATGATATGTATAAACAGTTTGCCTATTTTGTAGAAACTTCAAATTCGGCTGCTGGGATGAGAACAGCTTTACCTGATATGGTAAATTTAGTTAAAAATTATATTGAAAAAGATGGTGATTTAGGTTTACCTGAAAAAGAAGGATATCTACCAAGAGGTATTAGAAGAAATACTTTTGTTGAAAATAGAGGTTCAAAAAGAGCAGTAGATATGCTAATAGCAAAACTAAATGATAAAGATTTTAAAACTGAGTATCCTATGCCAGACTTTGACCGTGTAGATCCAGTCGAAGAATTAAAGGATATTGAAAATGCAACAATAGCACTTGTAACTTCTGGTGGTATTGTTCCAAAAGGAAATCCTGATCATATTGAGTCTTCAAGTGCTTCAAAGTATGGTAAATATAGTATTGAAGATATTTATGAAATGGATAAATTGACTCATGAAACAGCACATGGAGGATATGATCCTGTCTATGCAAATGAAGATCCCAACTGTGTTTTACCAGTTGATGTACTTCGAGATTTGGAAAATGAAGGAAAAATTGGTAAACTACACAAATACTACTATTCAACTGTAGGTAATGGAACTTCAGTGGCAAATGCGAAAGCATATGCAAAAAAAATAGCTAAAGACTTACTGGAGGATGGTGTTCAGGCAGTAATATTAACCTCTACTTGAGGAACTTGTACACGTTGCGGTGCAACGATGGTGAAAGAAATTGAAAGAGCAGGAATTCCTGTAGTTCATATTGCTACTGTAGTACCAATATCAAAAACAGTAGGAGCAAATAGGATTATTCCAGCAATTGCTATACCCCATCCACTAGGAGATCCTAACTTAGCAAAACAAAAACAAAAAGAAATCAGAAAAGAACTTGTTTTAAAGGCTCTTGAAGCCTTACAAACTCCAATTGACTCACAAACTGTTTTTTAAAAGATAGAAAAATAAATATAATTTATTGGGCTACAACTTAAAGGTTGTAGTCTTTTTTTTGAAATCAATAATAAAAAATTCACAAAAATGGTTGAAATATAATCATGATAATGATATTATAATTGTGTGAAAATTAAAAAAGATATGGAGGTGTCAATAAGATGCTTAAAGGGAAAAAAGTTATAATTTTAGGTGATAGAGATGGCGTTCCTGGACCAGCTATAGAAGAATGTATTAAATCAGCTGGTGCTGAAGTAGTATTTACTACTACTGAATGTTTTGTCTGAACAAGCGCAGGAGCCATGGACCTAGAGAATCAGCAACGTGTTAAAGATTTAACTGAAAAACACGGAAAGGAAAACTTAGTAGTAATATTGGGTGGAGCAGAAGCAGAAGCTTCTGGACTAGCCTGTGAAACAGTTACAAACGGTGATCCTACATTTGCAGGTCCATTGGCAGGAGTCCAGTTAGGACTCGCGTGTTATCATATTTTAGAACCTGAAATTAAAGATGAGGTAGATCCTGAAGTTTATGATGAACAAGTCTCAATGATGGAAATGGTTTTAGATGTAGATGAAATCGTTGATGAAGTATCAACATACCGCGATAAGTATTCTGAATTTAGTTAATTCCTACTGAATATTTTAATTAATAATTATTTTAAGAAAAGAGGTGGACGATAGTGAAACTTGAACTCGGTAATTTTTATGTTAAAGACATTGAGTTTGGAAGTAAAACAGCTTTCAATGATGGTATTTTAACTATTAATAAAGAAGAAGCATTGGAAGTTGTTTATAAAGACGAACATATCACAGAGGCTGATCTTAAGATAGTAAAGCCTGGTGATATGGTCCGCCTGGTACCGGTTAAAGAAGCGATAGAACCTCGTTATCGTGAAGATGGTGGACCGGTTTTTCCCGGTGTTACAGGAAGCTTGTTACAAGCCGGAGACGGTAGGACACTTGCGTTAAAAGATATGAGTGTACTTGTCGTTGGTAAACATTGGGGAGGTTTCCAGGACGGTTTAATTGATATGGGAGGTAAAGGTGCTAAGTATACATACTTCTCAAAATTAAAAAATGTTGTTTTAGTGGCTGATACTGATGAGGAATTTGAAAAACATGAACAACAAAAGAAAAACCATGCACTACGCTGGGCAGGTATGCGTCTATCTGAGTATCTAGGTAAAACTCTTGAAAAACAAGAACCTGATGAAGTTGAAAGTTATCAATTAGATCCAGTTACAAAAAGATCTGATGAAGTAGACAACTTACCTAGTGTAGTTATGGTTATGCAACCTCAATCCCAAATGGAAGATCCAGGATATAATGACCTTAACTATGGTTGGGATACAAATAAGATGCTACCTACCTTTATGCATCCTAATGAAGTTTTAGATGGAGCAATGATTTCTGGTAGTTTCATGCCTTGTTCTTCAAAATGGTCAACATATGATTTTCAAAACTTTCCATTAATAAAGAGTCTTTATAAAGAACATGGTGAAACTATTAACTTTTTAGGTGTAATTATGTCTAATCTTAATGTTGCTATGGAACAAAAAGAAAGAGCAGCACAGTTTGTTGCACAGATGGCAAAATCACTTGGTGCAGATGCTGCAATGGTTGCTGAAGAAGGATATGGTAATCCAGATGCAGACTATATTGGCTGTTTAGTTGCACTTGAAGATGCTGGAGTAAAAACTGTTGGTGTAAGTAATGAAGCAACCGGTCGTGATGGAGGATCACAACCTCTCGTAACACTAGATCCTAAAGCTGATGCTTTAGTATCAACCGGTAATGTATCTGAACTAATCAAACTTCCTCCTATGGATACTGTTATTGGTGAATTAGAAGCACTTGCTAGAGACGGTCTATCCGGTGGATGGGCAGATGATGAGATCTTAGGTTCATCTGTAAAAGAAGATGGTTCAATAATCATGGAAAATAATTCAATGTTCTGTGGAGACCAAATTGTTGGTTGGTCCACTAAAACAATGAAAGAATTTTAACTTACGGGAGGTGAAACAGATGACAAAAGCTATTGTTTATTTAAATCAATTTTTTGGTCAAATTGGTGGTGAAGAAGTAGCAGATCATGAACCTGAGATAAGGGACGAAAAGGTTGGAGCTGCTATGTTATATGATCAATTATTAGATGGTGAAGTGACTCACACTATTATTTGTGGAGATAATTTCATGGGTTCAAATGAAGAAGAAGCTATTGATAGAATATTAGGCTTTTTAGAAGATAAAGAATTTGATATCTTATTTGCTGGTCCAGCTTTTCAAGCAGGTAGATACGGTAATGCCTGTGGTGCAATTGGTAAAGCTGTTAAAGAAAAATTTAATATTCCAGTGATTTCTTCAATGAATATTGAAAACCCTGGGGTTGAGATGTATAAAAAAGATATCTATATCTTCCCTGGTGGGAAAAGTGCAGCTAAAATGAGAGATGATGTAACAAAAATGGTAGAGTTTGGTAATAAAATTCTTTCTGGTGAAAAACTTCTATCTGCACAAAAAGAAGGTTTCTTTAAAAGAGGTATTAGACACCAGTATTTCTTAGAAGATGAGACTCCAGCTTATGAACGTGCAATAGATATGTTGCTTAAAAAGATAAATGGTGAAGAATTTGTAAGTGAACTTCCTATTCCTGAAATGGATACTGTTGATATTGCTGATCCTATAAAGGATTTATCTAAAGCTACTATTGCTCTAGTAACTTCTGGTGGTATAGTTCCAATAGATAATCCTGATAAAATTCAATCAGCATCTGCTACCAGATGGGGTAAGTACTATATTGCAGATTTGGATAAATTGAAAAACAGAAGAGAAGAATCTTTTAAAACAATCCATGCTGGTTATGATCCAAAAGCAGCAGATACAGATCCAAATAGGGTTGTACCTGTTGATGCTATGCGCAAATATGAAGAAGAAGGCAAAATTGGAAGTCTATATAAGTACTTTTACTCTACAGTTGGAACTGGAACTAGTCAAAATGAAGCTGCTAGGATGGGTAAAGAGATCGCACAAGAATTATTGGAAGCTAATGTACAAGCAGTTATATTAACATCTACCTGAGGAACCTGTACACGTTGCGGTGCAACGATAGTAAAAGAAATTGAAAGAGCAGGTATTCCTATAGTACAGATGGCTAATTTAATACCTGTAGCAAAAACTGTTGGAGCAAACAGGATGGTACCTACAATTTCTATACCCTATCCACTGGGCGATCCATCTACAAGTGAAGAAGAGCAGTGGAAATTACGTTATCATCGTGTAGGTGTAGCTTTAGATGCACTTACTACTGATATTAAAGAACAGACTGTTTTTGATGTGGAAATCTAGATATTATTTCCTCATCTCTCTGTAACAGGAGAGGTGAGGACATTTTGATTTCTAGGTGATTAGTATATGATCAAAAAATAACTACATAAAGGGTGAACTGAATGGAAACTCGTAAAGATAAGAATGGGAGAATAATTAAAGAACGAGGAAAAGAAGTATTCTTGATTTCGTTAATTGTAGTTTTTGCTATAGTTATTTGGGGTATTTTAATGCCGGATAATTTCAGTAATGTTGCTAACAGTCTTTTTAATTACTTGACCGGTAACTTCGGTTGGTTTTATCTAATCACGATGACTTTGTTTGTAGTCTTTTGTGTCTGGGTTGCTTTAAGCAAACATGGGAAAATAAAATTAGGTAAACCAGATGAAAAACCTGAATTTAGCACAATTTCTTGGTTTGCTATGTTATTTAGTGCTGGAATGGGTGTAGGTTTGGTTTTTTGGGGTATTGCAGAACCTCTAAATCATTATGTTAATCCCTTAAATATGGCAGGTGGAACTGCTGAAGCCGCAGACTTTGCCTTAAAGACTTCATTTTTCCACTGGGGATTACATCCTTGGGCAGCTTATGGAGTGTTAGCTTTAGCTTTAGCATATATGCAGTTTAGACATGATAAACCAGCTCAGATTAGTAGTGTGTTTATCCCACTTATCGGTGAAGCAAGAGCACGTGGAACAATTGGTAAAACAGTTGATGTTTTAGCTATATTTGCTACCGTTGCTGGTGTTGCTACTTCCTTAGGAATGGCTACTTTACAGGTTACAAGTGGATTTAACTTCTTATTTGGAATTCCCGAAACAAATCTAGTTAGATTGTTGGTAATTGGTGTGATAACTATCCTATTTATGATTTCAGCTATAACTGGTGTTGATAAAGGTATTAAATATCTTTCTAATATAAATATTTCATTAGCAGGTTTAATAATGATAATATGTTTAATTGTTGGTCCTACAGTTTTAATAATTAATAACTTCACAAATTCATTTGGTATTTATATGAGTAGTCTTGTACGAGATAGTTTTAAAATCAGTTCTGATCCATGGTATGGTTGGTGGACAATATTTTACTGGGCTTGGTGGATTGCTTGGGCTCCATTTGTAGCAACCTTTATTGCTAGAATTTCAAGAGGTCGTACAATCAGAGAGTTTATCGGTGGAGTATTGTTTGCTCCAACATTAGCTTCCTTTGTTTGGTTTGCAATTTTAGGAACTATGGGAATGAATACTGGAATGGAAGTTGCTGAAGAGGCAATTGCTGTTACAGAAACAGCCTTTTTTGTTGTAATGCAGAATTTCCCATTTGGTGGTTTAATATCAATGATTGCTGTAATTTTACTGATAACATTCTTTATTACTTCAGCAGATTCAGCTACATTTGTATTAGGTATGTTATCTGATAAAGGTAACCAAAATCCTACAGTACAAAGAAAAATAACCTGGGGAGTAATTCAGTCAGGTCTTGCGATAGCGTTGATGCTTTCCGGAGGATTGGGCATGCTGCAGACCGGATCAATTGTTGCTGCATTTCCATTTGCAATTATAATGTTGTTTGCTATGGCAGCAATGATAAAATCACTAAAAGCTGAACAAAAGGTTGAGGGAGTTGCAGATATTAATAAAGTATCTAATCTTTCTATGGATGAGTTAGATGAAGAAGCAGAGGCTGTCAATGAATAGTATGGTATAAAGCATAAATAATCCCGGCTTCAATTAGCCGGGGTTATTGACTGTTATTTTTAATTATCTATTGCATTGTTAACAATTGTTGTAATATGATTAGTAATTTTATCTAATGCTTGATCAACCGTATAGTCAATCCTGTTGTTAATTATCAATGTTAACATCCCGTGATAGATATAGGTTATCATGTTATCAACTTCTTCGGCTTTTTCTTTTGTTAAATAACTTTTTTCAATTAAAGGTTTTGAAGCTATAGAAGCTCTTTTTGTTAAGTCGGGATCTAATAACATAGGTAGTAATCTTTCAGGTGGATTACCGAGCTTATCAGGGAAAATTTTAAAGTATTTTTCCATTAAAGTTTCTGGGTGATCACCTATTTCATCAGTGAAGATTGCGTAATATATATTGGGTTTTTCAAAAGAATATTTACAAAAACATTCCCACATTAGTATAAAACGCTCTATTTCATCTTCACCATCAGCTATGTAATCAGGCATTGCTTTTGTATATTCACTTAAAAAATCTAGTGATGCAAAAAAGATAAGCTGTTTATAGTTATCAAAGTAATTATAGATGGTAGCACTGTTGTAGCCTGCTTTTTTTGCTACATTACGAATCGTTACTTTTTCAATACCATCTTCATCAATAATTTCTTTGGTAGCTTGTATAAAATATTTTAAAATTCGTTTCTTTTTTATATCCTTACTGTCGATTTCAATCACAGTATATCAACCCTTTCTAAATCTTGAAAGTTAGTAGAATTTCTACAGTAAGAATATAATAAATGTCAGATAATTGCAAGAATTATTGACTTTATCAACTTTGTTTAATATAATTTAAATGGATACTGATTGTGAATAATATTACTATATAGAGGGGGAAGACAAATGAGCAGTACATATGATCTAATAATTATTGGAGGCGGTCCAGCAGGTATGGCAGCAGCAATTTATGGTTCCCGTTCCCGCCTTAATACGTTAGTTTTAGAAGCGAAGAGGAAGACCGGTGGTCAACCATCAACTTATCATGATATGGAAAACTACCCCGGAGTACCAGAAACTACAGCATCTGAACTAATGGATAATTTCAGAAAACATGCTGAAAAGTTTAATACTGAGTTTAAAAGAGGAGAAGTAACTAATCTTGAAGTTAATGGATTTGAAAAGATTGTTACAACAAAAAAAGGTGAAGAGTATAAAACTAAAAGTGTTGTTCTAGCAATGGGTGCAGAACCCAGAAAATTAGGAATTAAAGGTGAAGAAGAACTTAAAGGTAAAGGAGTTTCATACTGTGCAACCTGTGATGCAGATATCTTTGAAGAATTAGATGTTGTTGTAATCGGTAATGGAAACTCTGCAGTAGAAGAGTCAATATACTTAACTAAGTTTGTTAACAAGTTGACTATGATAGTAATACATGATGAAGGAGTTATGGATGCTGAAAAGATTCTTCAGGAAAAGGCAATGGAAAATGACAAGATTGATTTTGTTTGGAACTCTGTTGTTGAGGAAATTAAAGGTGACGGTATGGTTGAAAAAGCCGTTGCTAAAAATATTAAAACGGGAGAAACTCACGAGATTGACTGTCACGGAGTATTCTTTTTTGTAGGAAGAGTACCTAACACTGATTTTCTTGAAGGTACAGTTGAACTGACTGAAAATGGTTATGTAAAAGCAAATGATGAGATGGAAACATCTGCACCAGGTGTTTATGCAGTTGGAGATGTTAGAAACAAGGTTGTAAGACAGGTAATAACTGCAGCAGGTGATGGTGCAACTGCAGCTGTAATGGCTCAAGGCTACATTGAAGAAGAGGATTATTGGCAAAATAATGTCTTAAAGTCTGATAACCCAGTAGTTGTTGCTTTCTGGAGTGTAACAGACCAGGATAGTATGGATATGATCAGTGAACTTGAAGGTATGGGACTTGAAGATAAAGATTATAGGTTTGTTAAGATTGATACTTATAAAAATAGATTGATTTCTAATAGATATGATATTGAAAAAATACCAACAGTGATAAAACTTGTTGATGGAGAAGTTGAAGAAAAACTTGTAGATCCTTCAGTAGAAGAACTACAAGAAATTATATAATTTAGAAAAAATTATTAGGAGGTAAAATAATGTTAGAATTAAGTAAAGATAATTTTGAAGAAGAAGTATTAAATTCAAAAGGAACTGTTTTAGTTGACTTTTGGAGTGACAGCTGTGACTTATGCTTAGATATTATGCCAGATGTTGAAGAGTTAAGTGAAAAATATGGTGACAAAATTAAGTTTGCTAAGTTAAATATTAAAGGTAATCGCCGCTTAGCAATAAGTCAAAAAGTATTAGGTTTACCTTCAATAGTATTCTATGAAGATGGAGAGAAAACTGAACATCTAACTGGAGAAGACTTAGAAGTAGAAGATATTGAAAAAGCAATTAAAGAAAGAATATAAAACAAATGATCAAAAGCTCTTCTCTAGATCGAGAAGGGCTGCTCTTTTTAAAATTTTATGGAGGTGGAAATATTGAGTTATCCAGTAATTAAAGGTTCAAGCTACATACTTGTACATGCCCCAAACATATTAAAACAAGGTGGTTCAACACAAACTACAACAAGAAAAAAGGATCCTAATGATCCTTATTTATCTGAAATGGATAATTATTTAAGAAATTTTGACGAATTTGTTAGTTATGGACCAAACCAGGCTTATATAGGTAATATTTTACCTGAAGATTTAAAAGAAATAGAACAACCTTGGTATGCTAAGGACAATCTATTGGATGCAAATAAGGATGGAGAATTTGGCGAAATAATGTCAGAAGATCAGTTTTTAACCCTTATCAAACATGTTGATGTATTTGATTTAGTAAAGTTAAGCAAGGATTTCACAAAAAAAGGTAAGGAACTTATTGAAAATCACCCGATCTTAAAAGAAATGGAGATTGATTTAGGTGAAGGTGAAGATAAAGAAACTTTAGAAAAACTTTTAGATAATCATGCAGAACCTCTTTATCTAGATGGAGAATTAGTGGGATGTATTAAACAGGCACATGATACTGATATTAATCTTAATGCTCATGTAATTTATGAAAATTTAATTGGTAAAGCTTCTGCTGTTTTAGCAATGAAAAATTTAGAAACTAAAAATGATATAGATTTAGATGATGTTGACTATATTTTAGAATGTTCTGAAGAAGCATGTGGAGATATAAACCAACGTGGCGGAGGGAACTTTGCAAAAGCAATCGGTGAGATTGCTGGTTGTGAGGATGCTACAGGATCAGATGTTAGAAGTTTTTGTGCTGCTCCAGCACATGCAATGGTAAATGCTGCTGCTTTAGTTAAAGCAGGAGTTTATAAAAATGTTGCTGTTGTTGCAGGAGGTTCAGTTGCAAAACTAGGTATGAATGGTAAGGATCATGTTAAAAAAGAGATGCCTATCTTAGAAGATGGTTTAGGTGGTTTTGCAATTTTAATTTCTAGAAATGATGGTGAAAATCCCGTTATTAGAACTGATATAGTTGGAAGACATAAAGTTGGTACAGGATCCTCTCCACAGGCTGTAATTAGTTCATTAGTTACAGATCCATTAGATGAACATAATATCAGTATTAAAGAAATTGATAAATATTCTGTTGAAATGCAGAATCCTGAAATTACAAAACCTGCAGGAGCTGGAAATGTTCCAGAATCTAACTATAAGATGATTGCTGCTTTAGGTGTAAAAAGAGGCGATTTAGAACGTAAAGAATTAATGGACTTTGTTGATAAACATGGTATGCCAGGTTTTGCTCCAACTCAGGGTCATATACCTTCAGGAGTGCCTTTCGTTGGTCCAGCTGTAAAGATGATTAAAAATAAACAGATCAAAAATTCAATGATTATAGGAAAAGGAAGCTTATTTTTAGGTAGAATGACAAATCTATTTGACGGAGTTTCCTTTGTAATAGAAGAAAATACAGGTAAAAAAGATGAAGATGCTAATGTAAGTGATCAAGAAATTAAAAATATGATTGCAGATGCTATGAGAAAAATGTCTGAAAATCTTATCGGCGAATCTAATTGAGGTGAATGATATGGCAGATAAAACAAAAGAAAAGGTAGCTAATATTTTTAATGAGCTGGCTGATGCAATTGAAACTGGGCAGTTTGGAAACAAAAAGAAAATTGGTCTAACATTATTAGATAGTGAACATGGTCCTGAAGAGTTACAAAAAGCAGCTGATATAGCTGAAAAAAACAACAGTGATCTTGCAGTAGAAATGATCGGCTGTGATGGAGATAAATGTTCTTGTTTAGCCGATGCTCACAGTGCTATGGACCAAATGTTAAAAGATAATGAAATTGATGCTTCTGTAACCCTACATTATAACTTTCCACTTGGAGTAGCAACTGTAGGTCGTGTTATCACACCGGGTAGAGGTAAAGAGATGTTAATTGCAACAACGACCGGATCCAGTGATACGGACCGTGTAGCTTCAATGCTTAAAAATGCTGTTTACGGTATAGCAACCGCAAAGTCATTAGGAATTAAAAATCCTAAAATTGGTATATTAAATGTGGATGGTGCAAGGTTAGTTGAAAATAAGTTAAGAGAACTAAAAGATACCGGTTATGATATAGAGTTTGCTAGTTCTATCAGATCTGATGGTGGAGTAGTTATGCGCGGTAATGACCTCTTAATGGGTGTACCTGATGTAATGGTAACAGATACTTTAACAGGTAATATGTTAATGAAGATCTTTTCAGCTTATACAACCGGAGGAACTTATGAAGCAAAAGGATATGGATATGGTCCTGGTGTAAGTGCCAAGTATGACCAGTTAGTAGGTATAATATCAAGGGCTTCTGGTGCTCCAGTAATTGCAAATGCTATTAAGTATATGGCAGAGGTTAGCCGTGGAAACCTACTTGAACTTGCAAAATCAGAAATGAAAAAAGCAAAAAAGGCAGGACTTGAAGACATTATTGAAGAATTAAAAAATAAAGGGCAAACTCAAGAAGTTAAGAAAGTAAAACAGCCTGATAAGAAAGTAACGGGAGAAGAAATTGCGGGTATAGATATTCTAGAGATAGAAGCTGCACAAAAGTCTCTATGGAAAGAAAATATTTATGCAGAATCTGGTATGGGTTGTACTGGACCTGTTATATTAGTTGCAGAAGAAGATCTCGAAAAATCAAAAGAGATACTTAAGAAAGAAGGCTTTATACATTAAATGATATATTTAAACAATGCTGCGACCACATACCCAAAACCTAAAGAAGTATATGAAAAAGTAGATTACTTCTTTAGAAACAATGGGGTTAATCCGGGTCGTTCCCAGGATAAAAAAACAATGGATATAAATAGAGTTATCTTTGATACCAGAGAAAAGTTAGCTAAATTTTTTGGTATTGAGGACTCTTCAAACTTTATTTTCACTTCTGGGGCAACTATGTCTCTTAATTTAACGTTAAAGGGATATCTAAAGCAAAATGATCATGTAATATCTACAAAGCTTGAACATAATTCAGTAATCCGCCCTCTTAATAAGTTACAAAATGAGGGTAGGATTACTGTTACTTTTGTGGATTTTAATAATGATGGAATAATAGAAGTTGATAAGATTAAAGAAGCTATTAATGAGAATACCAGTTTAATAGTGTTATCACATGCTTCAAATGTATTGGGTACTATAAATAATATTGAAGAAATTTCTAAATTTGCACGTGATAATAATATTAAACTATTAGTTGATGCAGCACAAACTGCAGGTATACTTGAAACTGATCTATCCAAATCAAAAATTGATATGTTGGCTGTTCCGGGTCATAAATCATTATACGGACCTCCGGGAATTGGTGGGCTTTATATCACAGAAGATATTGATCTTGATACAATTTTAGAAGGTGGAACTGGAAGTAACTCTTTGGATGAATTACAGCCTGAGATAAAGCCTGATAAATATGAAAGCGGTACTTTAAATACACTAGGTATAGTAGGATTAGGTGCAGGTATAGATTTTATTAAAAAAATAGGTATAAAAAAAATATATCAACATGAAAAAGAACTTTTGTCCGTTTTTTTAAATGGATTAAAAGATATTAATAATATAAAAATATATGGAACTACTGATTTAGATAAAAAGGTTGGAGTTGTAAGTATAAATCTTGATAATCTTAGTGCAGCAAAATTTGCTCATATCTTGCAAAATAGATATAATATATCTGTAAGAGCTGGAATGCACTGTGCTCCATATGTTCATAAATCTTTAAAAACAGACCAAAAAGGAATGGTTAGATTTAGTTTTAGTTATTTTAATACCTTAGATGAAATAAATGAAACATTATCAGTGATAGAGAAAATTGCTAAAAAAGAGGGATAACAATGAAAAATGAACTGTTTCAAAAAATTCCTGCTGTAAATGACATATTAGAGAGTGATAAATGTAAGAAACTAATTGATAAATATAACCATGAGTTAGTATTAAATTCAATTAGAAAAGTATTAGATAAAAAAAGAGAAAAAATTGCAAAAACAGATATAAAGAAACTAAAAGAAGAAAACTTAGATTTCAGTATTGATTCTATTATAGATGAAATTAAAAACCATATTATTGAATATTTAAAACCAACTTTAGAGAAAGTAATCAATGCAACAGGGACAGTTGTTCATACTAATTTAGGGAGATCACTTTTATCAGCTGATGCAGTTCAATCATTAGTTAATGTTGCTGAAAACTATTCAACATTAGAAATTGATAAAAACACAGGTGAACGTGGTTCACGTTATAAAAGTGTAACTTCATTTTTAAAAGAACTAACTAATGCAGAAAGTGCATTGGTTGTAAATAATAATGCGGCTGCTGTTTTATTAATTTTAGATACCTTTGCTAAAAACAAAGAAGTAATTTTATCAAGGGGTGAAATGGTTGAAGTCGGTGGCTCATTTCGCATACCAGATGTTATGGAAAAAAGTGGTGCAAAGTTAATAGAAGTTGGTGCAACTAATAAGGTATACATAAAAGATTACGAAGAAAAAATAAATGAAAACACCGGAATGCTTTTAAAAGTTCATACCAGTAACTATCGTGTTATGGG
>Ga0306868_1000902_pt1 | contig 16987 bp, 15 predicted proteins | sample AntRauTorckE6832_FD_190411 | JGI IMG/M metagenome (GOLD analysis project Ga0306868, IMG submission 190411) | Saline lake microbial communities from Rauer Islands, Antarctica - Metagenome Torckler E6 #832 (v2) (version 2) | ecosystem: Environmental > Aquatic > Non-marine Saline and Alkaline >... | reverse complement strand
GAATGAAAAGCAGGGTCAAAAGGACAGCCACCACACTCTTTATAATCCCTATTTTCGCTTTTAAGTCAGTAAATGTCAGAGTAATGGCGAGTACATTGATTTCAGACCTAGCGCACAAACGAAAGAGCCGGGCCCAAGCCCACCCCTTTTTTCTGATTGAAGGACACACTGGTAATACGGAACACGAGCATACGCCGAGTATGGTTCTAAAATAGAAACCGTTATAAATAAAGCCACCAAACGCATCAAGGAAAAAGTTTCTCGATCTTGGGATAAAACGCATATTCCCTTAAGAATATCAATCCAATCCTTAAGGATGGCTTCAATGTCATTTCCATAACTTCAAACAGGTAAAACTACTTAATCAATTACGTAAAATATTTTTTGGTACGGTTGGCAATCGCGACCAGTGCCAGCATGACAGGCACTTCAACCAGCAATCCCACAACGGTAGCAAGGGCTACTACGGGGCCGATAGTTATCGCGACCGCCACCGCGAGTTCAAAGAAGTTGGATGCTCCAATGAAACCCGCAGGCGCACTGATGTCGTGAGGAAGGTTCATTTTTTTGGCACTTAGGTAGGTAATCATAAAAATAAAGAAGGTCTGTATAACCAGCGGAATGCTTATGAGCAAAATATGCGATGGATTGTTCACGATGATGTCACTTTGAAGCGTGAATATGAGAACGAGCATAAGCATTAGACCCGTCATCGTCACTTTTGAAAACTTGGGAATAACGCGTTCATTCAGGTATTGCACGCTTTTCTTCTTTATGACGAAATGGCGTGTGAGTGATGCTAGTACCAGCGGTATGACTACAAAAAGTACCACTGATAAAAAGAGTGTCGACCACGGAATGAATACCTCCGTTTCCTCAACATTAGGAATCAGCGACAAAAGCAATTTAACAATGGGCACAAAGAGAACTAACAAGATGACGTTGTTGGTGGCAACTTGAACGAGGGTATAGGCGGGGTTGCCTTTTGACAGATTGGACCATACGAATACCATGGCAGTGCACGGTGCTGCACCGAGAATAACCGCCCCTGCAAGATATTTAACAGCGATATCTTTATCAATCAAGGTGTTGAAAAGCACAAAAAAGAAAAGCCCGGAAATCAAGAACATCGATAACGGTTTAATAATCCAATTCACCGCCCATGTTAAATAGAGGCCACGAGGATTATCCTTAATTTGCTTTAAAGCACTGAAATCGACTTTGAGCATGCTCGGGTAAATCATAAACCATATGAGCACCCCAATCGGAAAGGAAATGCGTGCAATGGTCATTCGTTCTAAAAATTCGGGCACAAAACCAAATGTTTCACCGATAATCACGCCTATAATCATGGCAAGTATCACAAAGACAGTCAAATATTTTTCAAAAAAGTTCATAGTATGCTCCTAACAAGTAATCTCTATATCCATAAGCTTATTAAGAGCTGTATGGATATTTAAAATAGCCGCGTCTTCCAACGTATAAAAAGTTTTGGTCCCTTCTTGTCTGCTTTTCACAAGTTTATGACCCTTTAGTACTTTAAGATGATGGGACAAGGTGGGTTGAGAGACATTCAAACACCCCAAAAGATCACACGCACATACTTCTCCTTGTTTAATTCTACTAAGTATTTTAAGTCTAGTACTTACTGCGATGACTTTAAGCAATGCTTCAAGCTCATCAAATTCTTTTAACATTTTGGCGTTCATGTAATCACTCCAACAATAAACTTTTATATAGATAGTCGTCTATATAATAGCTAATCAAAAGTTAATGTAAACGAAAAAAGTACTGAAAACGTTTTCTAATACAATCTTTAAAAATTGCCTAGTTTTATTGCTTTAGACCTTGCATAAATAATTAAAAAACGCTATCATAGGTTGTAGAGAAAAAGGTATTGAAATCTTAAGGATAAAAAACCACTCGTTAAGGTTTTATTTTCTGTGTGACACAAACACACTACTGAAGGGACTGATTGACTTCTAAGAGTTTATTATAAAGCATTGATATTTATTATGAAACCGGTTTCATAAAATGATGGGAACAAAAAATCACCACATATATGAGAGGAGAAACTATGAGAAAAAGTTGGAAAAGTTTATTATTCGTTACTTCTTTAGCATTTGTAGCTCTGTTTGCTGCATGTGGAACAGATGACAACGAAGAGGATCCAAATGGAACTACAGAAGATCCAACAACAGTTGAGGTGCATTTCTATAACAGCGAGAACTGGGATGAAGTGTATGTTGAAAGCGATGACCACGATGATTTAAGCGATGGGCTTCAAGCTGACGCTGAAGCTGGAGAAGAAAACTGGTTTTCTGTCGAATTCGAACGTGAAGTACTGAGAAATCCTATTACCATCACTTTCACAGATAACGGAGACAATGCATCAGAATCGCTTGAAATCGACCATCCAAATCAAGTCTATACGACTATTTACAGCGATGGTGTATTTGGGTCTAGAGGTGGCGCTGAAGATTTCATGAACACCACACTCAGTTTTTACAATTCTGAAGGATGGGACGCCGTTCACGTAAGCAGTGACGATGTAGCCATGCTCAGCGATAACCCAGAAGTAACCGTGAATCCTGACCAAGAAAATTGGTACAGCATTCAAGTGCCTGTCAATCTTTCAAAATCTTCCATCACAGTAACATTCAATGATGGTACGGTTGCGAATGGGACTGCAACTACTCTTGATAATCCTACCCAGACTTACCTGACAGTTCAAGAAGACGGTCTTTATGGATCATACTCTGAAGCTGAAGCGAAAGTCTCAGGCAATTTCACTGAAGTGTATTTCTACAATACAGCGGGATGGGAAGTAGTCACTGCTCACTACTGGGGCAATGACAACCTGGAAGGCACTAGCTGGCCAGGCGCTAGTACCACCGCCGTTGAAGGCCATGAAAACTGGGTAAAAGTCATCGTACCAGATGTCAACCCTGGTGATGAATTCATGGTCATCTTCAATAACAATGGAGAGGGCGCTCAAACAGGCGATACTGAGATTTCAAATGCTGAAGATCTTTATCTAACTTTCAATCAGCCTGATGGAGATACCAATATTCCTGCAAGCAAATACAGTTCATTCGATGATGCAGAGAATCCTTCTGTACGTGTGAATTTCTTCAATGACCAGAATTGGGATACTGTTGAAGTATCTGCCACCGACGGTGAAGCCGCTGCCATCGACGGTGTAACCATCGAGCAAGACGGCGATTCACTTTATTACACAGTCGAGGTTCCCCAGTCTGCCATGGAAGGTACTCTAAACCTTACCTTCTCCGATGGAGACAGCACTGTGAGTGATGAAATCACTCTAACCGATGACAATAAAAACCTTTACCTTACAACGGATGCAGCCTTGACCTACAGTGCTCGCAACACACTTTGGTTCTATAACGCAGATGGCTGGTCAACAGTGCATACCGATGTTGAAACAGACGAAGATACACCTAGAACCATTCTCGATGGCGTTCAAGCCACTCAAGATGGTGACACCGATTATTGGAAAGTAGATATTCCTACTGATTTCGATAACGAATCTTACAATGTGACATTCACCGATGGTGATACAAACCAAAGTGATGTTTTAGCTGTCAACGATAGTAATGTTTCTCACATCTTTACAACTGATGAAACGATTACTTACACTGCACGTACGACCATTACTTTCTACAACTCTGAAGGTTGGTCAACGGTTAACGCCGATATTAAAACCGCTGCAGATACACCTAGAACCATGTTTGATGGCGCTGCCACTCAAGACGGAGATACCGCTTGGTGGAGTGTGGAAATTCCTACAAACTTCGACAGTGAAGCTTACAACGTAACATTCACTGACGGCGACACCAACTCTGCAGAAACCGTCACGCTTAATGATGGCAGCCAAACCGTGTTGACCATGACAGCGGATGAACGTTACAACAACGTCGATCAGGCTGAAACATGGATGAACGCCGAAGAAGGCGACTACACCACTTTATGGTTCTACAACTCTGAAGGCTGGACAGACATGAACGCCTACATTTTCGGTGAGTATCCAATCCTAGGCGCTTGGCCTGGTATGGCACTCACTCAAGATGGTGACACTGACTGGTGGAGCATTGATATCCCAGCAGACTTCTCAACAACCGACTTTACAATTATCTTAAATGGGGCTGATGGTAATCAAACATCAAACATCCCACTTGAAAACAACACAGATGTCTTCATTACTGCAGACGGTGGAAAGTATGCCGACAAGGCAGCTGCTGAAGAAGCCATGGCAATGGATCCTATCAAAGTATACTTCTATAACTCTGAAGGTTGGACAGACATTAACGGGTATAACTTCTCCGATGGTGCTAAGTCTGATACCTTTAACAAGGTATTGGGTGAATGGCCTGGAACAGCAGCCATTCAAGACGGAGACACCGACTGGTGGTATGTTGAAATTCCTGTAGACTTCACAGAAGACTTTATCCCTGCGACGGATACAGAAGATGCAAAAGGCTTCAAACTAATCTTCAACGGTTCTCTTAATGGTGATGATATTCAAACAGGCAACATCCTGCTTGAGAACATGACTGATGTCTACATCACAGCCGACAGCCAGGTATTCGACAATGAAGCCGATGCTGAAACGGCGATGGCTCAGCCTGAAGGCACACTCATCATTTCTGAGTACGTTGAAGGTTCAGCCAACAACAAGGCACTTGAAATCTACAACGCAACTGGAGCAGAAGTTGACCTTACTCTTTACAGCCTCATGCTTTATGCCAACGGGGATACGGAAACTGATATGAGCTACGATTTGACTGGCACCCTAGCTGCTGGTGAAACCTTGGTCATTGTCAATATCCAGGCTGAACAAGCACTTCTTGATGTTGCCGATGTTACAAACAGTTATCCCGATACAGCTGTTTCATTCAATGGTAATGATGCAATTACATTGCTGAATGACGGTACGGTCATTGATGTGTTTGGAACCGTTGGTGAAGAAGGTACTGTTGGCGACAACAACAACTGGGCAATCGGCGATGATGCTGCTGCCGAGTTCACGCTTGTTAGAGACCCTAGCGTTTCTTCAGGTGTAACAGTATTTGATGGGTCACAATGGATCGTACATCCTCAAGATACCTTCGATAAACTTGGTTCACACACACTCAATTAATTGATTGAACCACAAATATCACATTAAAAAGCCGCTTTACACAGATGGTGTAAAAGCGGCTTTTTTTTAGTTATGTCATGTTTTTTGAAAAATCGATATACATTTTATGAAAGGCGATTTTATCTTTGAGAAACGCTTCAAGTTCATAGAGTATCTGATAGAGCACGGCCCTTGTTTCGAATTCGCTTCTTGTCTTTGGAAGGGAAGAATGTTCTCTGAAGTCGCTAAGCATTTTACGCAGTTCCTTGAGTTGGGTTTCTGCCTTGTTTGCATAACCGATATCACTGTTCAGTCCTTCAAGGTACTTAGCAATGACAAGTGCGTTCTTGTGGTGGCAGTCAAGTCGCAGTATGAGTTCGTGAGCGCGACTCAGTCTTTTCATCTGGGCGCGTCGCATTCTAAGGTAAGAGATGTAGCGTTCATCATTGTCAAAGAGAATATCCTTATTGACCTGCATCGCTTCATCCAATATGGTCTTCAATCTATTTTTGAGTGGTTCGTGATTTCTTATGTAAGAGGCTTCATCCCTCAGGCTTTTTTCAAGTAGCTTGATGTCTTCTTTGATTAAAGCGTCGATATCTTTTGTGAACTGTCTCAGTTCTCTTTGTGAGTTGACTGGATAGAAGATATTCAGTAAAAGCGCGACCGTGATTGCAATGGCGATCAGTGCAAATGTATTGATGAGGGTGGCAACATCAAATGATCCATGTTGCAATAAAATATTAGCCAGGACCAAACTTGGCACAATCCCTTCATCGATTTTAAGCAAAAACGACGCAATAATGAATAGGATGGTAAATACAAAGAATACTGCCATGGAATAGCCGAGCACCATAAACAGCAATGTAGACAAAAGCAAAGCAAGCAAGGCATCTATAAACCTTCGGAATGCCAGATCAATGGAGTCTGATTTCGTGAGTTTTATGGAGAGTATGGCAAGAATGCCAGCGGTAATGGCCGATTCGACATTGAAAATAAGTGCAATGGCCGTTGAAGCGAGACTTGCAATTAACATCTTTATAATGGTATGCGTGATTCTATTCATAAGGGCCTCCTAAAGCAGTCCGTAATATCTGAAAAGGGTAATGAGGATGAATAGACTGAAAGCCGACAGCAACGTCGTGATGACGACTATATGTGATGCCACTTCATCATTGTGATTCATGCCTTTGGATACCGCTACGCTCGCAATGGCCACAGGTGAGGCGAATATTGCGACGAGCGCGGCCCACGTCCCTTCGAATGCAATAAAGCCTCTAAGAAGGAGCGCTAAAGAAAATACAAAGGCAGGCACCACGAGCATTCTTCCCACCACCGCAAATATGAGCGGTTTTTTAAACTGAGTCATTCGTTTGAAGTAAAACTGTCCGCCAATTGCGATTAAGGCAAGCGGTGTGGCTGTCTTAGCAAGCATATTGAGTGTTTCTGAGACCACTTTCAAGTCAGTGAATCTTAAATCAAATGCTGAAAGAACCGCGTATACGAAAAGCCCGAGGAACGTCGCAATCATGATGGGATTGACAAGTGTGGAATTGAGTACCGATTTCAAGGTCATGGCTTCTCTATTTTCATCCACAGACCAATGATCAAACATGAAAAGCGGCAAGGCATTGGTTATCGGGACTAAAAACGCATTGAATACCACCATCATTTCCAAGGCGTCTTGGCCGCCAAGACGCAGGGCAAGTGGGATGCCAATTAATACAAAATTCCCTCTGTGAATAGCTTGATGAAGCACCGCACCATAGGGCTTTTTGAGACCTAAAATAATAATGGCGCCATAGGCAATCATCGCAATCAAGGCAATCATCGTAATCGAGAAAAGCACGACGTCCCACTTGATGTTTTCAAATGTTGACACGGACGCGATGGTCGTGAAAATCAGTGCTGGTAACGCAATTGAGAAGACAAATGTATTGAGCTTATCGATAAAGGACTCGTTTAAGACATGGCTTTTTCTGAGGATATAGCCGATGACTCCGAGTAATAAAAGCGGTCCAATTGCGGTCAATGTAAATGCAAATGTATCCATGGTTTCACCTAACTTCGTGTAATGGGGTCTAGACACTCTTTCGTGTCGTCTTTAGGAGTGTTTACAAAGGGTGATACAGGGTAGTATTTCAATAAAGATTTTTTTATCAAGTAATGATTTTAAAATTCGCGGATTTGAATTGTTTTTCGCATGAACTTAGATGCGGAGTTTTTTCATCGAAAGAATGAAGGGTTCCTTTTGAAATTCTTCCTCCATCCATATTTGCGTCCTACGTAATGAAGGCGAGTGTATATTCCACTCTACCTTCCTTGATCATTGACTTCGTATAGATCCCCGCCATGGTGAACATGGCAGTATCCTTATGAGTAAAGCGCGTCGGGGTTTTAAAAGAAGGTTTCCTTGCTATTCATAAATCATATCTAATACCAAACACCGTTTTACTCTGGGCACCTTTGAGAAGGGTTGCTTGTCCCGGTTTCTTTTTTCGCGCTAATGACATTCAAAGCGAATGCGTCTATCAAACGCTTTAAAAAATGTTTTATTCACCGTGAGTGAAAAAAACCGCACATCTCAACGCCCTCTTAGATGTTTTGAATAAAGCATAATCGTCAGTTCTCTTTGTCCATTCTTTAAGGATTCACTTGTACTTTCTTGTTCGACTTTCGTGTAAAGTTTGGTTTCATAGAATTCATAATTGCACTGTGAGTCAGTAAAAAGATAGTAGTTCTTCTTGTATTTTTTTACCAAAGCCTTTTCAAATCTTTCCACAAGCAGTTTACCAAGTCCCTGACGCTGAAACAAAGGATCGACCATGAATAGAATCAATTCGCTTTTCACAGATTTGTGCTTTTTTTTAAGAAGGGCCTTATAAACTTTGTACATCGCTTTGAAATTCTTGAGAATATGTCTTGATTCATTTGAGTGCACTTTAAGCAATAGCACGTATTTAAGAAACTTCAGGTAGTATACCCCATTGATAAACATCGCTTTGATTGGACTTATTTTACCAAGCACAATCCCTGCGAACAGTCCATCAACATAAACGCATTCCTTATAGTCGCTTTCACAAAGCGACTTATAAACATCTGTTTTAATGAATGCTCGGCGTATGGTTTCGTTGTCCGTGTATTCATGGTAATTCCACACATTTTCCAAAGTCCTTTCAAAAGCTTCGTTGTCACTTTTGTCATATTTTTTAAATATAATGGAGTCTTTCATCGGATCACCACCCATATAGCATTTATTATAACACAGTCATTTTTTATTAAATAACTGAAATAAACGCATTTTCTTTGTAAATTTACCTTTTATGGTCTAAAATAAATTAGTATTCTTTAAGAAGGAGATAGTGGTTATGAATGAAGTAGTAAAATTTTTTGATGGACTTCCAGTCATTGTGAAACTAATTTTGGCATTACCGGTGATTGATGGGTTTGCATGGGGGATTTATCGCTTGGCCAAAGGCATTAGTAAAAACGATCTTTCTCTGATTGTAGCAGGCATTGTCTGGATTGCGGTCGGATGGGCCATTTTTTGGATTTTGGATATTATCACCATTATAATGCATGGAAAACCGACACTTTTCGTATAAATAAAAAAGTCTGCGCCTCTCCTTGAGAGGGTAATGCAGACTTTTTTATTGGTCTAAAATGCAATATTGAATCCGTTGAAGGTTTTTTTAGTATCGATGGTTTCAAGAAAAATGTCGGTTATGTTTCCAGTGCTTGCGTTTTTAACTTTTTCGATGAATGTGTCAATCTTGTCTTTGTGGCCTTGAGCGACGATTTCTACCGAGCCGTCACTTAAGTTCTTAACATAGCCTTTCACACCGGTTTTCTTAGCAATCTGAGTGATTGTGAAACGAATGCCGACTCCTTGCACCATTCCATAGAGATAGAGTTTGATGGTTTTTGTATTGGTCATGAAATCCTCCTTTACTCCGGTTTCAACTGAGCGTATGCATCTAAGTCAATAGCCTCTTTGTAATTCACTGAATCAAAGCCAAAGCCATGAATGTTATAAAACAATGCGTAAAAATCCTGAGTACCTTGAAGATTGAGCAACTCATCTTCATCAAGGGTACTCATGCATTTGATGGTTTCCTTTTGAATGGACGGATCGAGTTCATAAGCGTCCATTCTCAAACGGCCTTTGGAATCAGTGGTTCGCTCATCACCATACACCATATCCTTAAATAGTCTGTATTTGTGCTGTAAGATTGTTTCATGCACACCCTTTGATTTCATAACGTCAAACAAGCATGAGACGTACAGGGGCATTTGCGGGATAAAGACGCTGGCTTTGGTCACGACCGCTTTCGATGAGGAGATGAGCGCTTCTCCGTTAAGTGAATGTTTTAGTAGTTTGTTTATTTCACTAGCGCGCTTTTCTAAATCTTCTTTCGCTTTGCCTAAAGTGCCTCCTCGGTAAATAGGATAGGTGACTTCACTCCCGATATAGGTATAGGAAATCGTTTTGACGTTTTGGCTCAGAGACTCACTCTCAAGTAGCCCTTCTATCCAGTCCTGCCAATCGCCCCCTCCCATTACGAAGACAGTGTCTTCAATATCTTTTTGTGTGGCAGGATGAAGCGTAAGATCTTTTACTTCTTTTTTTGCAACATCGATGGTTTTCCCTTTTTCAGACTCTCCAATCGGCAATATTTTCGAGCGGACAAGCGTGCCCTCAGAATCGGGTCTCCCGCCTGCGGCTAACGAATAAATGACCAAATCCACCGTACCTAAATGCTTTTTGATATATTCACTCACCTGTTTTTTGGTGTCTTTAGAAAAGGCATCCATCACAAAATCCTTGTGAAGCGTACCCAAAGGCTTGGCAAGTGTTTGAAAGTGTATGTTGTTCCACCAACCAGCTGTACCGGTCTTGCCATTTTTAGGTGGCCTTTCAAATGATACATTGATTGTGTTGGCATTCGCACCGAACGCCAGTGCGACACGGCTTGAGAGCCCATACCCCGATGATCCTCCAATGATAAGCACGTTTTTCGGGCCATTAATTGGGTTCAACGCTTTGGTCTCATCAATAAGAGACTCTATGTAGGCTTTACTTCCTTTAGGATGAGCATTGGTGAATACATTTGAACGAATTGACGGTTTTATAATCATAATTTTCCCTCGCTTTTTATTTTGATAGGCAAATATTTATATATAGTATATTTTAACATGTTAGTCGCTTATTAAAAAAAGGTTTGCTGGCTAAAAACAATGTAATTACTTTGACACACGTAGTAATATATGATAATCTAAATATATCTTGGAAAAGAAAAAGGAGTAATATATGAAAACTGCTATCATTACGGACTCTGCCTCAAATCTCGACAAAAAAACATTGAACATCCATTCTGATTTATATACCATTCCTCTGCTCATTATGATCGATGGAGAAAGCTATCGCGATCAAGTCGACATTTCAAGTGAAGAGGTATATGCGAAACTGGATTCCCACAAGGTTTCCACAAGTTTGCCCTCGATTGAAGATTTTTTCTCCTTACTTGGTGATTTGGAAGAAAAAGGCTATGAGAAAGCCTTCTTTGTGACGATTTCCTCAGGCTTGAGTGGAACTTACAATGCAATACGTAACGCCCTTGAAGCCTATGAAGGTGTTCTTAAGGTTACTCTTTATGATTCCAAGACCCTTGGCGCAGCACAAGGTTACCTAGCCACACACGCACAAAAACGCCTTAGTGAAGGCATCGATGAAAAGTCCCTTATAGAAGAACTCAACACACTTAGATATGAAGATTCAATCGCCATATACTCGATTGACACATTGAAGTATTTGAGACGCGGGGGAAGAATTGGTAAAGTTGAAGGCGCAATCGGTGGGGCACTAAGAGTAAAACCGGTCATCACAGTGAATGACGACGGCGTATATGTGACCTTGTCAAAAACCATAGGATCATTTCAAAGAGCCATGTTGTCGATGAAAAAATTAATGGTCAAGAAGTTTAAAGACCATCCCATTCATTTGACTATTCACTATGGGAATAACTTTGATAAAGCTAAAGAACAAGGTGAGAAACTTAAAAGTGCACTGAACATCAAGACACTTGCTCTCTCACAACTTACTCCAGTACTTGGCATCCATACCGGACCGAGAATGCTTGCTTATGTAGCAAAACGAATTAAATAATACTTAGCCGTGCGGTGCACGGCTTTTTTAATGCAAAAAATACTGCATATATATGCAGTATTTTAAATAGGGAGCTCTACATTCGTAGTCCCGATTGAATCGATGGTTACATTAACAGGGACGGTTTTTTTGTTTTGATTAAATGCATAATTGATTTCCAAGTGATTCTCATGCTTGATCAAGGAAAAAGATAGAATAGTGGGGGCTTTTTCACCGAAAACACTTTCATAGCTTTCTTTTTTCATTGTGAGTGTCGAGGTACTGTCACTCTCTTCAAACATGTCCGCTTCAAGGTCTTCGGGATTTAATACGACAGAGTTATTAGGAATGAAAGCATTGTCTTCCTTGTTAATCTTTGTGCGTTCCCATCTGCTTAAATTATTTTTACTATAGCGATAGCTTGATTCACCATCATCATGCTCGTACTCTTCAGTTCCGTCAAAAGCGAAATACCGCTTCGCTCCATCAACTTTGTATTCACTTTCAAGGGTATATTTTTCAAAGTTAATGGACATACTCATGGTATAATTGTACGCAGTTTTATACATATTCATGGCTTCTTCGCTTTTTGAAACACCACAAGCGCCTAGTAACACAAAGCTGACTGCAAGAACCATAAACAATAGACTTCTCTTGAAACGTGTAATGTATTTATTCATCTGTAGCTTGAACCTCCGGCAAATCGACCGTTGTCTCATTAACGCTATGCACAATCGCGGTGTATTGTAACGTCATTCCGGCTTTTTCATATGAATAATAGATTTCTAGTCCTTCTTCGGTGTCTCTAATGGTAGCAATGTTAATCGCTTGTTCATTGGCCTCACCAAACATATCCTTATAATGATCTCTTGATAGCACTAAGTACCCTCCGTCACCCTCGCTAAACCATTCGAACTTAATGTTGTCTGGACTGAGAAACGATGTATATAATTCATCAGTCTCACTGACGCTGCGTTCCCAAAGTCCATCCGTAATGAAATAGCGGACCATGATTCCTTCGCGGTATTGTTGATAGAACTCTTCCTTGTCAAATTGTATATACTCTTTGGAACCATCAACTTTACTATGTAGTTTACTTGTTTTGTTATTTTCTTTGGTTTTTATTGTGAATTCCATTGTATAGCTTTGTGCGTTGTTGTACGCTTCCACTTTGCTTTTGATGACTTCACTGTCAGGTCCACAGGCGCTAAGCAATAATGAAAATGTAATGATGCTTATGACAAGAACACTTTGTATAAAACGCTTTTTATTTGTCATTGAAGCAACCTCCATTGTTCTTTTTTAAGAAAACGCCGCCACAAAGTGACGGCGCATTGATTAAGTGGTTAATTAAACAGTGCGAAGGCAATGTATAATGATATTCCATTGAAAATTAAACTCACCAATATTCCGGCAATTGCAACTTCAGTGGTATCAAATCTTTCCTTTTTTAAGTCCTTGTACTCTGAAATGGTCATACCAACATAGGCATCGCCTCGGCTAAACATTTTTCTAAATGCAAAATTGAACCCAACGAAGATTTCTGTGGCACCTGTAATCATAAGTATACTGAACAAAAATAGTGGAAGTCCTACGATGAACAGCGCATTGCTCACATTGAAATAACTGTAATCAAGGTTATAGTAGAACCGCATGATAAGATAAAACAGCGCGCTGCTTCCCAAGAAAATGGCGAGAAATTTTTTCATTATTTTTTCAATTCCTTCTTATGCGCTTTTAGTTCTTCATCATTGGCAAGAATGAAATGTCCCTTTGTAATTTCATGAAGCTCAGGTGGGTTTTCATCGTAATTGTGTACTGAAGGATCATAAGTGATACGCTGTCTGCTCTTTTCAAAGTTAGGATCAGGTACCGGAACAGCACTGAGCAATGATTTCGTATATGGGTGTAAAGGATTTTTAAATAAGTCTTGTGTTGGCGCAACTTCTACTAGATTACCATAGTACATAACAGCAATCCTATCCGAGAAATATTGTACAACCGATAAGTCATGTGCGATAAATAGAATGGTTAAACCAAATTCATCTCTTAAGTCATTGAGCAAGTTGATTACTTGTGCCTGAATAGACACATCCAAGGCACTAATTGGTTCATCTGCAATGATGAATTCAGGTGAGACAATCAATGCGCGGGCTACCCCAATACGTTGACGCTGTCCCCCACTGAATTCATGAGGATAGCGGTTGGCATGTTCGGGTAATAGTCCAACTGTATCAAGTACATCATTGACTTTATCATTAATGACTTTGTCGTCTTTTTCGCCTGCAATATAGAGGCCTTCAGCAATGATTTCCTTAACCGTCATACGCGGATTGAGTGATGCAATAGGGTCTTGGAATATCATTTGCATTTTTTTCATAAGGTCTTTAGTGTCTTTGCGTTTGTAGTCTTTTAAAGACTCATGTTTTCGGCGACTGATTTCAGCCCTTAACTCTTGAAGTTCTTTACTGGTTGTTTGTTTGATTTTATCAATCTTATTAGTGTACGAGTCTTTGACTTTTTCCGCTTCAGACGTCTTTTCCAACTTAGCTTTCATTTCAGCCTTAAGTTCGGATATTTTGTCTCTACTGAGACGTTTGGTATCTTTCAACTGTTGTTTTATGGAATCCGAACCGGCTGTGACACGCTTGCCTTTGAAATAGACTTCGCCATCCGTTGGAGTGTAAAGTTTAATGATGGTTCGCCCGGTAGTAGTCTTACCACAGCCAGATTCCCCAACAAGGCCGAATACTTCACCTTTATAAATATCAAAACTTATTCCGTCAACCGCTTTTACAACAAGTTTGTTTTTCCCGATACCAGTAGAGAAATGGGTTTTAAGATTTCTGACACTGAGTATGGTTTCCTTATTTTCCGGCATTGGTTTTCACCTCTTTTGAAGTGCTTTTCATTTTGTCTAGACGATGTCTGAGAATTTCAGGCATTTCGACTTTGGGAGCGTCTTCATGTAAAAGCCAAGTCGCCGCAAAATGAGAGTCACTGACTTTGAAGAATGGTGGTTGCTTTTCAAAATCAATTTCCATAGCGTACTCGTTACGCTCTGCGAATGCGTCTCCTTCTGGTGGGAACAACATATTCGGAGGCGTTCCTGGAATCGCCATGAGTCTGTCCGCTGAATCGATATCCGGTACACTTGAGAGTAACGCCCAAGTATAAGGATGTTGAGGATTATAAAAGATATCTTCAACAGTACCGATTTCAACAATTCTACCCGCATACATGACGGCAATACGATCTGCCATGTTGGCAACCACGCCGAGGTCATGAGTAATAAAGATAACGGTCAAATCACGTTCTTTTTTAAGACGCTTAATCAGTTCAAGGATTTGCGATTGAATGGTTACGTCCAAAGCCGTCGTCGGTTCATCACAAATTAGAAGGTCTGGATTAGATGTCAAAGCGATGGCGATGACTATTCTTTGACGCATACCACCAGAGAATTGGAAAGGATATTGGCGTAGTCGTCTTTCTGGATCAGGGATTCCTACTTCGCCCATGACTTCTACTGCGCGTTCATTCGCTTGTTTTTTCGTGACTTTTTTATAACGATTTTTCTGTTCTTTGAGCGTTGAAATCTCGTCGTGCAATTCTTGTTTTCTGTCTCTCTCTTCAGTGGTTTTTAAACGAGCTCTGACGTCTTGTATCTTTTGAGCGATTTCAGCCTTTTTAGCTTTCCACTCGTTTTTGACAGTCTTGCGAGCTTCTTTTCTTTTTTGAACATACGCTTTACGACACTCCCTGATTTCTTCTTTTTGCTTGGTAAGCTTGTTTTTAAGCTCACTTTTCAGGGTGGTAACTTTACTTTCGTCGCCTGCTTTTTTTGCTTCTTTTATTGAGGACCGGTAGTCTTTTTTAATTGCTTTCTTGTTCCGCTTGGCATTGATGTAGCGCTGATGGGTTTCTTGCTTCAATGCCTTTTTACGGTTTTTAAGATGCTTACCATTGATAATCATACCCTCGGTAATTTGTTTACCAATACGCATGATAGGATTTAAAGAAGACATCGGATCTTGGAAAATCATGCCTATTTTATCTCCGCGAAGTTTGTGAAAATCTTCTTCAGGAATTTTGGTTAGATCTTGGTTTTCATAAATAATCTGACCCTTGTCGATGACAGAGTTCCCAGCAAGAATCCCCATAATGGACTTGCTGGTTACAGATTTTCCTGAGCCTGATTCTCCTACGATTGCGAGTGTTTCACCTTTTGCAAGGTTAAAATCAACACCGCGTACAGCACGAACCATGCCTTGATTGGTACGGAAGCTTATGGTAAGATCTTCAACTTTTAACTTAGCTTGCTCTTGTGCCATTATTCATCAGCTCCCCTCAAGGATGGATTAAATGCATCTCTAAGCGCGTTCCCGAACATATTAAACGTGATCATCAAAATGGAAATAATGACAGCCGGGAAAACTGTGAGATACGGTCTAGCAAACATGTGAGTACGTGCATCCGCAAGCAATACACCAATGGAAACCCCCGAGAACTCAACACCCAAGATATTGAATGAAACCCCATGCCCAATACCAAATCCAAGGTAAGAAATTGTAGATTCAGCGAAAATAACTAGAGGTATCGCCAAGATACTAGTAGTAATAATTGTCCCGATACCGTTTGGAAGGATATGACGGAAAATCAAACGAGAGTCTTTAGCACCAAGAGTTCTTGAGGCTAAAACATATTCACGACGTTTATAGCGGTAGAACTGGGTTCTTGTAATACTTGAGATGCCTATCCAACCCGAGAATATCAAGATGAACATCAGTGTGGTAATACCCGAACCAAGCAAGGCTACGAAGATACTTAATGTAACCAGCCACGGAATCCGTCCAATAATTTCACTGAAGCGTTCCATGAGAAGGTCGGTTTTCCCTCCATAATAGCCCTCGATTGCACCATATAGTACACCAATTGAAATATTTATGATGTTAACAGCAAAGGCAATGAATAGTGAGGTGCGTAGCGCAACCCAGCTGAGTGCGAATAAATCGCGGCCTTGTGCATCAGTACCGAAAAAGAAATAAGGAATTTCATCGTAGCCTGTTAAAACTGCATAATCCACAATCAAGTGATATGTGAAGAATTGTTCTCCATTGTATTCAATAGGGTCCGATTGTCCCAATACTTCAACTATTGGAAAGCCTTCAGGGAATACCCACATTTCATCATTATCCGGGTCATCAGGATGTGGAGATTTTTCATACGAATCGCCATATTCCTCTATTAAGTCATTATAATCATTGGCAGAGTACGAAAGGATTTCTTTTTGACCAAAAACTTCATCATACTTCTGATATTTAAAAGACGCCATAATGACTTCACCTTCACGACGATTAAACAGTGTGTCTCCTCCCTCGGGAACATACGTAGATAGTTCATAACCTGTATGTTCTTTTAGAGGTTCTTCTTTTGTATCATCATACAATGCTATACGCTCAAAATCGACATAGGCATTGTCATTGGTTGTAATAAGTTCAATGCGTAGAGAAGATGATAAGAACACCGAAGAAGTATTTAAAACATCTGCAATATCTATTTCGTGTTCACCTTCATCATCAATGTTTGCAATAAGGTTATATTCTTCTGATGTCAATGAATCTTCAATGTAGAAATTCAACTCAAAGTCAGACGCACCAGCAACATCCGCAATATCAATGTACAACATTGGATTTTCCGTTAAA
>Ga0306868_1000901_pt1 | contig 17005 bp, 13 predicted proteins | sample AntRauTorckE6832_FD_190411 | JGI IMG/M metagenome (GOLD analysis project Ga0306868, IMG submission 190411) | Saline lake microbial communities from Rauer Islands, Antarctica - Metagenome Torckler E6 #832 (v2) (version 2) | ecosystem: Environmental > Aquatic > Non-marine Saline and Alkaline >... | reverse complement strand
ATTGTGGGTCACCCGCGTCCGGGTGACAGTTTTGCCTACGTTACCGATACAAGGTACTGCCCGAATGCGGTGAAACTTGCTAAAAACACGAACATCCTCATCCACGAGGCGACCTTTACCGATAGTCTGTCGGACAAGGCGGAGGAAACGGGCCATTCCACGGCAAAAATAGCCGCGCGTGTTGCCAACGAGGCGAAGACGAAATTGTTGGTTATCACCCATTTTTCTGCACGTTATAATAATGAATACGTGCTGCTGCGGGAAGCAAGAGATGATTTCTTTCCTGCATGGATAGCTACCGAATTACGCCCGATTTTTACCGATCCGGCCCATGAAAAAGGAATCATCGAGCGGCGAACGTATCTGAAAGAAATTGACAGTGATAATGGCAAATCAAAAAAGAAACGAAAAAAACGAAAAACGAAAAGGCGGGTGCGCAAACGCAAAAAGGTGGAAAAAAATAAGTCAGACCGCAGCTCCGGCAAAAGGAGAAAACGAATAAAAAAGAAAGACGATAAACCATCGAATGATTCTAATAATAATAACAATGGCAATAACGGAGACGACCAACCGCAACCAAAACCGCTTACGCCCCGAACACCCTTTGATGATTTCGACCGTTTCTAAAACTGCATCTATTTTTTGAGCAAATCTAACGCAAATAAATCCGTTGACACCAATCTGTTAAAGCGGCTTTATAAATTTATAAAACCGTATCGTTGGTATGTGGTACTCGGCATTTGCCTGACGCTGGCCGCCTCATTTTTAGGTACCATTCGGCCCAAGCTGACCCAAATTGCGGTGGACGACTACATTGCCAACAATGATTTTGAGGGCCTGCTCTGGATCATTTTTCTACTCACCCTGGCGCTGGTCGGTGAATTTATTATTCTTATTGCAAATACCTATCTCACGCGCTGGTTTGGTCAGTGGACGCTTTTCGGGCTCCGAAATGCCGTGTTTGAAAAAATTAAATCGTTGCATGTTCAGTTCTTCGATCAAAACCCGATTGGCCGGCTCATCACCCGTACAACCAATGATATTGAGGCGCTCAGTGATCTGTTAAGTGATGGCGTGGTGAATGTAATAGGGGATATGTTCCGCATCTTTTTTATCCTCTTTTTCATGTTCAGCATGAGCTGGGAGCTTTCGCTGGTGGCCATTTCGGTACTTCCCGTTTTGTTTTATGCTACGTTTTGGTTTCGCTCGAAAGTACGGGTGGAATTTCTAAACGTGCGTGATCAAATTGCGCGTGTTAATTCTTTCGTTCAGGAGCATATCAGCGGGATGTCGATTGTGCAGCTTTTTAACCGCGAAGAAAAAGAACACGAACGATTCAGCGAAATTAACGATGCACACAGACAGGCACACGTCAACACCATATTTTATTTTGCTATTTTTTGGCCCGCCATTGAGGTGCTCTCGAGCATAGCCATGGCGCTGGTCATTTGGTACGGCGGTGGCCGCGCATTAATGGGACAGGTAACCTTCGGTATTTTACTGGCTTTTGTGCAGTATGTGCGCCAATTTTTTAAACCCATTCAGGGATTATCCCAAAAATTTAACACCTTGCAGTCGGCCCTGGCTTCATCCGAGCGCATATTTGGCGTGCTCGATACGCCCAACCGCATTGAAGACCCGGAATCACCTATCCATATTGAGGACGTAGAGGGCCGCATTCGGTTTGATGATGTCACTTTTGGATATAAAAAAGAAGAAACCGTATTGCGCGATCTTTCCTTCGAAATTGAACCCGGCGAAACGCTGGCTATCGTCGGGGCTACCGGTGCGGGTAAATCAACCATCATCAATCTTTTAATGCGTTTCTATGATGTTGATGAAGGCTCCATTTCGCTTGACGGTGTGGATATAAGGGACATGAAAATTGATGATCTTCGCTCCAATTTTGCTATGGTGCTGCAAGATAATGCGCTTTTTTCAGGCAGTATTATGGAAAATATCACCCTTGGTAATCCCGATATTTCCGAGGAAAAAGTCAAGGAAGTAGCCCGTAAAATTGAAGCCCATCGGTTTATCGAACGGCTGCCCAACGCCTACGAATTTGAGCTCAGCGAACGCGGAGCATCGCTTTCCATGGGGCAGCGGCAGCTTATCTGTTTTATTCGGGCCATGGTCTATGATCCGAATATTCTCATTCTTGACGAAGCCACCTCAAGCGTTGATTCCGAAACCGAAGAGGTGGTGAACAAAGCTTGCGACAAACTTATGGAAGGGCGCACCTCTATTGCCATCGCGCATCGTCTTTCAACCATCCAGAGTGCCGACAATATTTTGGTGATGCACAAAGGAGAGATACGCGAGCAGGGCACCCATGGCGAACTGCTAACCATTGAAGAGGGCATATACCGTAAACTATATGAGCTGCAGTATAAAGATCAGGTATTGCCGGAATCTGCGCCCCGGGCTTAATTAAAAACCTACATCCCGAATATGCATAATGTAGCAATACGTGCGTTTTCTTTGATGTTACAGCCCACCCTTGGAACCCGAAAATTGAAGGACAGCGGACGTTGATCATTTGTAATTATGTGATGTCCGCCGGTAAATCCGGCCTCAACAGCATGTTCATGAGGCGAAATGATGGCTATTTTATTGTTCCCCAAAGAGATCGTTTCATTAAATGAGGCCTGGTATAAGCCCGACTGTAGCATCCACCAGCCATAATCATCATCACGATTCTTCTTTGTTGAAGGAATTTCTTCACGGGCGGCCGCTTCAAATTCACTCCCGCCAAAATCAAGAGAAGCAGGCCTTTTAAACGTGTGAATGGAATTCACGCTTAAGTCGATACTGCATTGATGCAACTGCGTATCTGCATGAAGAATATTTTGGACATATTGCAACAGATCGTTTTTTGGAAGTAGGTTCATATCATCAATATTTGGTTAAGGTATTTATGAGTTAAAAAGAAAATAACACCTGCCAGCGTTCTGATGGGTTTATCAGAACCTGTCAGCGTTGAAAATAAACGAATATAATTATAAATTTTTATTCGATAAGTACCATTATTAAAGCAGCAGATTTATTCATTAATACTATTTAAAGGCCTTTGCATTACTGACGCCCATTTCTCCCAAAGGGATGCCTATGGCAAAAGGCATACCTGCGGTGCAATGAGGAGCCACGACGAATGAAGTCGTAAACAAAGTCATGGTTCTGCAAAGCCCCCTAATAATTTAGAGAAAAGTACTTAAACAAATTGCCATGAAGTCTGTAACGCTCAAAATTAGTGCATTGCGCTGGCTTTGCTGGTTTGCAATTCTTTTTCTGATGCTTTTTGCCATGCTGATCATGAATTATGGTGGAGCTCAAATAGGGCTTATCATTACCGTCAGTTTATGCGGCGGCGCCGTTACAGCGTTGGCCTCCATGGGTATTTTCTACAGCTTCCATAAAAATACGGTGATTACCAATAATCTCATCATCCCAATAGGGGCTCCACATAAAAGAATAATGTATGATGATATCGACGAAATAAAGGTGGGTCGCGAAGGCTTTGAAGTTATAAAAGGGAATCATAAAATTGCCATTTCAAATATCTATTCCAATTACAAAGCGGCAAAAAAAATATTGAATGAGAAAATTAAGAAGCATCAAATTGAACTATCAGGAAAAGAAAAATATATTTAAAAACACTTTAAGGACACTAAAAGAACTGCTGATGGCCAATTTTAAAATTAATTGATTCATGTATAGATTTACCCAAAAGACGCTGATTGAGAAAGAAAGCGTAAAATATATGATATTCAATGATGGCCGGCCGCTTCGATACAGCCAATTTATCAACCTGCTGCACGACGATAAATCGTTTCGGAGTTTCTTTATCGACTTACTTTCGGATGTACCATTCCATGCCTACCAATGGGAAACGCCTGCGGTAACGAATGCAACGCTAAATCAACCGTTTGAATTTGTGATAACGAACAGCCCCGGCATTGATATACCGCCGGATGCCGAGCCTTTTGCAAGCTACCTGAATGAAGGCGACAATGAACCTGCCGTATTCGATAATTTGGGGAAAGATGCCACCCTAATAGTGCCCGCATTGCCGGATGAGGATCTAAATTATTCACATTTGGCCGTGTTTATACAACATGCACCCAAAGAACAGCAACACCAACTGTGGAAAAAGGTGGGAAAGGTAACTCAGCAGCAAATTTCGACCGAACCGATATGGCTCAACACGGCAGGTGGGGGCGTTGCCTGGCTGCATATCCGGCTTGATTCAAGGCCTAAGTACTATCGCCACCAAGCATATATAACTATTTGATATACAGATAGTTATGGATGTAATATAAACTCTTTTTATATAAGTGAGACTTCCCGATCAAGCCCATCGGGACAGGCTTCTCGTCCGCTAATGAATAAAGAAAATGGCAGATGATAAATGTACGTTTCACTGAAGGAATAATACCTTGTACCTGAGGGGGGACTCGAACCCCCACGACCATAATGGCCACTGGATTTTGAATCCAGCGCGTCTACCAATTCCGCCACTCAGGCAATTTTTTAAAAATTATTTTTTTATTCTTAGTCCTCCAAAGCTTTAGCGTAGGAGGGCGCCACTCAAGCAGTAAATGAGAAGCCAAATATAAGGCAAAATCGGTTACTTCTATAACATCGTTTTGTGCAAAAATTATAGCAGAGCCGGAGATAATTGACCAACACCGGGATTGCAAAAATAACTCTTTATTGTTTACTTAGTTCTTTTATTTTAAGTCTTGACAACTCGACAGCAGGTGTAACTAATTATTTTAGATATGAATCATGCTTCTCACAGCAAACTGGTTTCTTTTATCTGGTCTATCGCAGACGATTGCCTGCGAGACGTTTATACGCGCGGTAAATATCGGGATGTAATTCTACCCATGGTTGTGCTTCGACGACTGGACGCACTGCTGGAAGAAAGCAAGGATGAAGTGATGGAAGAAGTGCGTTTTCAGCGCGAAGAGGCCGGCTTTAATGAGCTGGATGATAACGGTCTTAAAGAGGCGTCAGGCTACGTGTTTTACAATACCAGCAAATGGACCATGCAGCGTCTGTATGATACCGCTACGAATAACCAGCAGCGGCTGGAGGCCAATTTTAAAGCCTATCTGGATGGCTTTAGCAAAAACGTAAAAGAAATTATTGAGAAATTTAAGCTGCGCAGCCAGATCCAGCATATGGCCAAGAAAGACGTACTGCTGGACGTGCTCGAAAAATTTACTTCTCCTCGGATTAACTTAACACCTCATCCTAAGCAAGACCCTGACGGGCGCACCCTGCTGCCCTTAACCAATCTGGGGATGGGTTATGTATTTGAAGAGCTAATTCGCAAATTTAACGAAGAAAACAATGAGGAGGCCGGAGAACACTTTACCCCACGTGAGGTCATCCAGCTCATGACGCATCTCATTTTTGATCCTATTAAAGAAGACCTGCCGCCGGTGATGACGATCTACGATCCGGCCTGCGGTACGGGCGGGATGCTTACCGAATCACAGAAATTTATCAAAGATGAAAATGGAGCAATCCGGGCTAACGGGGACATCTACCTTTTTGGTAAAGAAATTAACGACGAGACCTACGCTATCTGTAAGTCAGATATGATGATTAAGGGGAATGATCCCGAAAATATTAAAAATGGCTCTACGCTGCGGACCGACGAGTTCTCGGATACCAATTTCAACTATATGCTTTCCAATCCGCCCTACGGTAAATCGTGGACGAGCGACAAGCGCTATATCAAAGACGGCCGAGAGGTGATTGATTCTCGATTCATTGTGGAGTTAAAGGATTATTGGGGTGAGAGCCAAGAAGTGGATGCTATTCCCCGCTCTTCTGACGGGCAGTTATTATTTTTGATGGAGATGGTGGATAAAATGAAATCGCTGGATGATAGTCCGTCCGGCTCGCGTATCGCTTCCGTTCATAACGGTTCCAGCCTGTTTACCGGGGGCGCCGGCGGTGGGGAGAGCAATATCAGGCGGTACTTTATCGAGAATGATTTGGTGGAAGCCATCATCCAGATGCCGAATAACCTATTCTACAATACCGGTATTACCACCTACGTCTGGATTCTCTCCAACAACAAAACCCCGCAACGCAAAGGCAAAGTACAGCTCATTGATGCCATTGAACTGTACCGCAAGCTGCGCAAAAATCTCGGCGAAAAGAACTGCGAGTTTGCCCCGGAGCACATTACCGAAATAACTGAAGCGTACCGGTCGATGACGGAAGTTGAAAGGGAAGAGGACGAAGGCATCGCCAGTCAGGTGTTCGACAATCGCGATTTCGGCTATTATGATATAACCATCGAGCGCCCGCAGCGGCTAAAGGCACAGTTTACCGAAGAAGCCGTAGCGGAACTCCGCTTTAAAGACCGCCTGAAGGAACCGATGAAATGGGCATGGAAACAGTTCGGAGAGGAGGTGTACACCAACCTGGCCAACCACAAGGACGCCATCCGTGACTGGTGCGAAGAGAACGAGATGGACCTGACCAAAAAGCAGCGCCAGCGGCTGCTCAAAAAATCGACCTGGGAGCGCTACCGGAGCATCCACGACGCGGCGCAGGTGCTGCTGGATGAAATTGGCACGAATATGTATGATGATTTCAATGTGTTTGAGAATCTCGTAGAACAAACGCTGAAAGAAAAAGACATTAAGCTTAAAGCCTCCGACCGGAAAAAGATTTACAAGCGGGTGAGCTGGTACGATTCATCGGCCTCAAAGGTTGTAAAAAGAGTACACACGCTGAAGGGGGAAAAGTTGGCCACCTTATTGGAGCATTTGGGCTGCACCCGGGAGGAGCTGCCCGACTTCGGCTACTACCCCACCGATAAGGAACATAAATACATTGAGTACGAATCGTCAACGGACCTGCGGGACAGCGAAAACGTGCCGCTCAAAGAAGACATTCACGGGTACTTCCTTCGTGAAGTAAAGCCGCACGTGGAGGAAGCATGGATTGCCCTCGACCGCACTAAAATTGGCTACGAAATAAGCTTTAACAAATACTTTTACCGACACAAACCGTTGCGTAGCGTGGAGGAAGTAAGTTCTGATATTATGGAACTGGAAAATGAAAGCGAAGGGCTGATTCGCGAAATTCTGGAGCTGGCATAATGGAAGAAACAATAGAAAGAATACAGCACGCAACCTACGATTCATATAAAGACTCCGGCTTTGAATGGATTAGTGAGGTTCCAGGGCATTGGGAACTCAGAAAGAATAAGTATCTATTTGACGAAATAAATGTGAGGAGCAAAACCGGTTCTGAAGATTTGTTATCAGTTTCACAGTACACCGGAGTTACAAAAAGAGCAGGAAATATAGAAGAAGGCGAATTAATTACTAATGCTGAATCACTTGAAGGTTATAAAAAAGTAACAGAAGGGGATTTGGTAAGCAACATCATGCTAGCTTGGAAAGGCAGTTTAGGCTTTTCTGATTATGATGGTATTGTGAGTCCTGCATATAGTGTTTATAGATTAACAAATAATTTTAATCCAACTTTTTTTCACTATTTGTTCAGAACTGAACTGTACAAGTCGGAATTTAAACGAAATTCTACTGGAGTAATTGAAAGTCGGTTGAGGCTTTACACGGATAATTTTTTTAGCATAAGCAGTTTTTTCCCTCCCAAGCAAGAACAAGACCGCATTGTTTCTTTCCTTGACCAAAAAACCGCCCAGATCGATAAAGCCATTGCCCAGAAAGAGCGGCTCATTGAACTGCTCAACGAACGGCGGCAGATTGTAATTCACAAGGCCGTCACCCGTGGTTTGAATCCAGATGTTCCTACCAAAGATAGCGGGGTAGAATGGATCGGGGACATTCCCGAGCATTGGGAGGTGAAAAAGTTGAAATTTAATGGTCAATTATTTGCGGGTTTAAGTGGAAAAAAGGGGGATGATTTTGCAGATGAATATGTAGATGGTTCTAAACCCTTTATCACTTTTACGAATATATCAAATAACGAAATAATACCTGATGACGAATTTGGATATGTACAGATAAGCAAATATGAATCTCAAAACAAAGTTGAAAAGAATGATTTATTATTTTTGATGAGCAGTGAAACTCTCGAAGATATAGGCAGAAGCACAATATATTTGGGTAGAAATAGAGAGGTGTATTTAAACTCATTTTGCAAAGGATTCAAAATAAACGATGAGAATTTGGATGCATTATTTCTGAATTATCTTTTTCAAAGTCCTAATTACAGGAATTATTTTTCTCTGGTCGCAAGAGGCTTTACCAGAATTAATTTAAAGCAAGATTACATTAAAAATGCATTAATTTTAAAACCTCCACTCTCAGAACAAAAAGCTATTGTAAATTACATCGATAAAAATACGGCCAAAATAGATGAATCAATTAGCTTACAACATCAAGAAATAGAGAAGTTAAAGGAGTATAAAAAATCTCTCATCAATGCTTCTGTAACCGGAAAAATAAAAGTCTGATTATGCCCAGCCAAACCGACGAGCAGGCCCTCGAAGCCGCCATTGAACAAACGTTGACCGGTACTACCTTGGAGGAGCTTCACGAACAGGACGGGGGTGGTTCTGTTGCGGAACAGGCCGTGCCCTACCGGCTGGAGAACGGCTACTGGCTGGGCGACCCCAACGATTATAACCCCGAATTTGCCATCGATGAGCGGCGCTTCTGGCATTTTCTGCGCGGCAGCCAGCCCGAGGAGCTGGAGAAGCTGCAGGGCCGCCCGCAGTGGAAGATGACCATCCTGGAGCGGCTGGACCGGGCCATTAAACGAAACGGGGTGCTGCATGTGCTCCGCAAGGGATTGAAGGTAGATCATGCCCATTTTACCATGCTGTATTCCAGCCCCTTGGCCTCCAGCCCTGAAGAGGTCAAGCAACGGTTCCGGCAAAACGAATTCAGCATAACGCGGCAGGTGCACTACTCCAATGCGAACCCGCGCGAAGAGATTGACATGGTGGTGTTTGTGAACGGCCTGCCGGTAGCCACTATGGAGCTAAAGAATGTGTGGACCGGGCAAAATGCACGTACGCACGGCATCAAGCAGTACAAGCATAAGCGCGATGAACACCAGCCCTTGCTACAGTTCGGGCGCTGCGTGGTGCATTTTGCCGTCGATCCCGACGAAGTATTTATGACCACGAAGCTTGCGGGCAAAGAGACCAATTTTCTGCCGTTCAATAAGGGGCATAATCACGGCGGCGGCAATCCGCCCAATCCGTTTGGGCATAAAACCGCCTACCTGTGGCAGGATGTACTCACCAAGCAGAGCTTGGCCAATTTGCTGGAGCATTTTGTACGGTTCGATGGCAAACCCACTACGCCGCTGGCACAGAAAACTCTGTTCTTTCCCCGCTATCACCAGCTGGACGTGGTGCGCAAGCTTTTGCAAGACGTCCGCAGCAAGGGCGTGGGGCAGCGCTATCTTATTCAGCACTCGGCCGGTTCGGGCAAGTCACACTCCATCACCTGGTCGGCCTTTCAGCTAATCGAGGCCTACCCCGAATCCCCGGGCTTGCCCGGCAGCAAGGGCATGGAGCATCCGCTCTTCGATTCGGTGATTGTGGTGACCGACCGGCGCATCCTTGATAAGCAGATTCGGGAGCATATCACCCAATTCAGCCAAGTTAAAAATATTGTAGCTCCGGCGTACAGCGCTCAGGAACTGCGCGAAAGCCTGGAAGACGGCAAGAAAATTATTATCACCACCATTCAGAAGTTCCCATACATTGTGGAGGGTATTTCCGATTTAAGCGACAACCGCTTTGCCGTGGTGATCGACGAGGCGCACAGCTCGCAGAGCGGCTCTACGCATCACAAAATGAACCGGGCCATGGGTCGGCAGGTCGATGAAGAGGACGACGATGACCGGGACGCACAGGATCTGATCATTGAAACCATGAAGAACCGCAAAATGCGGGGTAATGCTTCCTATTTTGCGTTTACGGCTACACCCAAGCCCATCACCCTGGAAATGTTCGGGACGCCAAATGCCGACAGCGGCTTCGATCCTTTTCACCTGTACTCCATGAAGCAGGCTATTGAGGAGGGCTTCATTTTGGATGTGCTGGCCAACTACACCACCTACAAAAGCTATTATGAGATTGCCAAATCCATTGAGGACAATCCGCTGTTTGATACGGCCAAGGCACAGAAGAAGCTCCGTGGTTACGTGGAACGCCACGCCGATACCATACAGGTAAAGGCTGAAATTATGGGGGATCATTTTATTAAGAATGTGGTCAACACCAAGAAACTGAAAGGGAAAGCCAAGGGAATGGTGGTGACACGGAATATTAGATCGGCCTTACGCTACTTTTTTGCCATACGGAAAATCCTCAAGTATAAAGGGGCAGACTTTAAAGCGCTTGTGGCATTTTCGGGATCGAAAGAGCTGGAAGGCATCGAATACACCGAAGGAAGCATCAACGGTTTTTCAGGCAAGAAAATCAAAGAAAACTTTGATACAGCTGATTACCGGCTGCTGGTGGTGGCCCGAAAATTCCTGACCGGCTTTGATCAGCCTAAGTTATCTACTATGTATATCGACCGCCGAATGCAGGGCGTAATGGCCGTACAGGCGCTTTCGCGCTTAAACCGTTCGTCGTCTTCGCTGGGTAAGAAAACCGAGGACCTTTTTGTGCTGGACTTCTATAATTCGGTCACGGATATCAAAAATGCTTTTGACGATTTTTACACCGCTACGTCCTTAAATGAAGAAACGGATGTAAATGTACTCCATGATTTAAAAAACCACATGGACACGGTGGGGGTGTATGAATGGGAAGAGGTGAAGGAGTTTACCGAGAAGTACCACAAAGGGGTGGATGCCCAGCATCTGAGCCCAATAATCGACCGGGCCGCTGATCGCTTCAATGCACAACTGGATCTCGAAGAGAACGAGAAAGCAGATTTCAAGATCAAGGCCAAGCAGTTTGTAAAGATTTATGCGCAGATGGCCGCGATATTGCCTTTTGAATTAATCGAGTGGGAGTACCTGTTCTGGTTTCTGAAATTCCTTATTCCCAAGCTCATTGTTGCCGATAAGGAAGTAGATCAACTTGACGAGCTGCTTGAATCGGTGGATCTCTCCACCTATGGACTGGAGCGGCGAAAACTGAGCAAGTCTATTGAACTGGATGAATCCGATTCTGAAGTGGATCCCCAAAATCCCAATCCCCGGGGCGCCCATGGGGGCGGGGAAGAAGACATATTAGATACTATTATCGAGAACTTTAACGAGCGCTGGTTTATGGGCTGGGAGGCTACGCCGGAGGAGCAACGGGTAAAGTTAATCAGCTTAGCCAAACATGTTGAGGATAATCCCGATTTCAAGGAAAAGTTCGTAGATAATCCCGATAAACAGAACCGTGATCTTGCGTTGGAAAAAATGATTAACGATGCGATTAGCAAGCAGCGCAGAAATGAACTGGAGATGTATAAGAAGTATTCACAAGACGATAGCTTTAAACAGGCATTGCAGCATGCGATTAAACGGCTGGTGAGTTCTTAAACTCTATTTTAGTTGAATGAGAATTAATTAATTTATGGCTAAAACAGTTAAAAAAGGAGAAATAGCTAAGAAGAATTTCCAAAATGTTCATTTTTATCCTTTTGGCAACCAAGCGGCAAGTTCCTACATTTTAACAGCCAACCCATTCAGTTATTTAAGAGCTTGGTTGGACGGAGAAATCAATTCGTACGACCGAAAAAGAAAAAGGGCCAAGCGGCTGGAAAAGGCGAAATATTTTTGTGAGTTGTCGGAATCTTTTAATCAAAGTGCGATTGATTCTCGATTACCCGTTAAAGGTACCCTTCTTTATTACTCGTATCTAAATTTGGTAAAAAGCTTTTTACTTGTGGAAGGATGTGATTTAGAAAAAAGTATGGAGCATCATGGTCTTTCAATGCTTCCAGATTTTGAAAAGAAAATTAAAATTTCCGGAGAAGGTGATAATTCAATATCTATCTTCTGGGAGTTTTCCAAAAGGCTTGGTGATGATGTGGTTTCTAACAGTGGTTATAAAATTACTCTTGACGAACTATTACAAGAAATGCCGGAAGTACATGAGATAGGTCATGCCTTAAATTTATATAAACCTAAGCGTAAGCTTTTACCTGTTGATATCTCTATAATGACTAATGCTGATACTTATACTAAGTTATTTTATGAAATAAGCTTTAAAGATCACCAAAAAGAGTTACTTCCAGTCCATAAGCTGAAAAAGAATCATTTTAAAGATAAGATTTATCAAATAAGTTGTTATGACGATGAAAGCCCGGAGCGGGTATTTTACCGATCAGATCTGAGGCCAAGCTTCTCAAAAGAAAGTGATAGGAGCTGGGATGGGGCTTACCATAAATTAACCAAAGATCTGGATGACATCGGGGCTACGGTGATGCTTACTAACAAAGGCTATCGGTATTATATGAATCTTAGTCCCGGCCGCTTGCATCGTTTAAGTTCTTCTTTTGCACTGATGTATTATCTTGGTTCCGTGGCACGATATCGGCCAACGCTATACCAGAATGTTTTACAAGGTGAGTATCAGCCCATTATCAACGAGGTAATCGATACCTGCCCGCGTCAATTTTATTATATGATGGTGAGTAGAATTACAAAACAAGTGTGTGCAATCCCGATGGCTAAAATTTAAATATTCATTGGCATAGCTGGAATAAGTGATACCCTTGCGTTCCAAATAATCGGGGTAACTTGTGCCAGCAAAAAAACTGTATTGTCCTTCAAGCCGGTCCAAGTTATAAACTTGAACCAGCTTGGGGAAGTGATTTTAAAAATATCAGAAGATCATGGATAAAATGATGATTTCGCTGGCTTATATCTGTGTTAGAAACAAGGAACGCTCAAATCAACCTACAAGTTGATTGGTATGAAAATAGTCCGTATAATAGTTGATTCGAAACCAACGCTTTATGCTATCCGGTTCTCTGATAGTGAATACAATGAGCTTGACAGAAATTTTGAGCTGTGGAACGATCAAGAGTATTTGCGGTCTTTTTTTAAAGAGCATGCGGGTGATTTAAGAAGTTATAGTCTGTTCCATAGTAAAGAGTATAGCACGGAAGCTGCAGTACGAAAAACACTCAGCGATGCGGAAAACCTTGAAAACAAACTATTAGATTTAGCAGAAGCTGGAGATGAATACCAGGTATTGCAAACCCTTTTTAAGCAATTAAATGATATGGAAACGGATTTATATCCGTTACAGAAAAGCAAAGGGAAATTAAAGTATCAAAGCTGGTTAAGAATCTATGCAATTCGTATTGACCGCGATCTGTATGTTATGACTGGTGGTTCCATAAAACTCACTAAAAAGATGCAAGAACGTAAGCATACTCAGGTAGAAATCAATAAAATGAACCGGGTCGTCGAGTATTTGAGAAGTGTAAACTTGGTTAATGAAGATGAATTTAAACGTTTAGAATTAGGGTTATAAAACTATGACAGACATTAGAAAAAAAATAGAAGAAATTGCCGTTGATGATGGCGGAAAATGGCTCAAAAAAGCCCGGTACAGAAGAGCAAACCGTGGCTGGTTGCGGAAATCTCAGAATATTGCTATTCGTGTTCTCAGTGTTCTTGATGAAAAAGGCATGCAGCAGAAGGAACTTGCAGAAGCGATGGACGTTTCTCCACAGCAGGTGAGCAAAATTGTAAAGGGCAAGCAAAACCTGACGCTGCAAACTGTTTCCAAATTGGAACAGGTACTGGGAATTTCGCTGTTTGAAATACCGCGGCCCTCCTTTACAACAAAAGTTGAATCTAAGAAGGGCATCACAGCTAATTTCGACAAGAGAAAAGAGCGTAGTTTTAAAACACAAGAACCGTTAAAAACGGTTGTAAATGGCTCCTACAACCCAGAAGAGCAAAAGAAAAGTCCTTTAAGTCTGGTAAAAGCATAATGAATGACGAACTGGCGCTGCAATTTCGCATCGCAAATATAAATACCCTCGAGTTTGCTGTACTTGAAGAGAATTACAACGAACCGGAAGAAGTTGGTCTGAGTACATCATTGGATTTTGGGTTTGACGAGAATAATCGTGTGCTTGGTGTGGATGTGAAATTTCAGTTTATGCAGGATGAAAAGGCATTTCTTATACTTAAAACCCGGTGTGAGTTTGAAATAGAGGGAGAAGCCTGGAATTCATTTATTAGCGAAAACACTATTACGGTACCGGAGGGATTTGCTTCCCATTTGGCAGTCATTACGGTGGGTACAGCGCGGGGAGTTCTGCACGAAAAAACGAACGATACCTCTTTCAACCATTTTGTAATTCCCACTATCAATCTTACGGCTCTTATTAAAGAAGATGTGGTACTTGATATAGATGCTGATTCAGAGGAATAGTTAAACGTTGGTTTAATAGGTAATCGCTAAAAGTAGTTGATTACGCTGAAGGAGTTCCGAGCATCAGAATAGAAATTGTTCAAATAGCTCCCTAAACTTAGACACTTTCTTGGACATAGCGTCCAACTTCATGTTAAAAAGATAGTAGCTTGAGACATTAATCGGGCCAAAATGTCCCGGTAGAATACATATTTTATAATAAAATGCTTTATCCCGACATTATTCAGGCAGCAATGTCGGGATTTGCTAGAATAGTTAATGGCAATAGAAAAGCCCCTCACACTGGCGCCCGAATATTCGGGGAACCAGTTGGGTATGAGACCACGCAGTTAAATTGAATTTTTGTGATGAGCCTCATCCCCAAAAGCAGGCAAACTCATCTTCCTCAACCAGGGTAATAAACTCCTCGAGCGTATCAACCTGAGGTACCGGTTCATAGATATGCCATTTCAGGTCAGCTCGTTGCCAATAGACTTTCCATATCTGCTTGTCTTTTAATCCAGGTTGTTTTAGCCACCATTTCTTTTATTTTTTCTTCAGGTTTGTCGAACTGCGGCCGAATTTCAAAGATTTCTATACTTTGGTCATTGATGGAGTATCCCAAGTCAACTTGGTCTCGAATTTTTTCCGGTGGCCGTTGCTCCTCAATGTATTGACCGACCAGGGTTTCCCATTTTTCGTGTTCTTCTTTGCTGAATGCCATAGTTTCGGATTAGGTGTTGATGGATTTTAAAAGGACAAAATAGTCATTTTATACTATTTTTGGTTGATTTTACTTACAAACCTTTCCTTAAATTCGTATTCTCCTATATGTAAGTCTTCCTAATTTCGTGATCAACGGTATTGATTTTTTAATTGACTTATATGTAGTTTTTAGACAAGTTAGTCTCCCTTTTATGAACACATGGTTTGTTTATATCATACGTTGCATAGATGGTAGTCTATACACGGGTTGCACGAATCATGTAATCCGTCGTTGGCACCAGCACAGGCAGGGCAACGGTGCTATATACCTCCAAGCTAATGAGCCAAAATCAGTAGTTTTTGTAGAGGAACATCCGGATCGCTCCCAGGCATGCAAGCGTGAGTACCAGATTAAACAGTTCTCGAAGCAGGAGAAGGAATCATTAATTACAGATAAAACAGCCTGAATACACCCAAACTGCCGGCTTGATGCGTGTACTATATCTGGTCCCGCAGCGGAGCGACGGAATCAGATATAATTTCATCCTTCTCCCTTAAGGGAGAAGGAAAGAGGTTGAGGGTGCCTATTCGTACCCTTCCGGATTTTGGGACTGCCAGCGCCAACTATCTCGACACATATCTTCGAGCGAACGCTTGGCGGTCCATCCCATCTCTTGTTCCGCTTTAGAGGGATCGGCATAGCAGGTGGCCGCATCGCCGGGGCGGCGGTCGGTAATTTTGTAGGGTACATCTTTCCCCGATGCTGCTTCAAACGCCTCAATAACATCCAAAACGCTGTAGCCTTGACCGGTCCCCAAATTATAGGTAACCACGCCGGGATCTTTCTCCAGCTTTTCCAGCGCCTTCAAATGACCCAGAGCCAAATCGACCACATGAATATAATCGCGTACGCCGGTGCCGTCGGGGGTATCATAATCATCTCCAAAAACAGACAGCTTTTTTAGTTTTCCCACCGCAACCTGGGTGATGTACGGCATTAAATTATTGGGCACATCATTGGGGTCTTCACCAATACGGCCGCTTTCGTGAGCACCCACCGGATTGAAATATCGCAGGAGGCTTATATTCCACCGTTCATCACTTATATGCAGATCACGCAGAATTTTCTCAATAAATAATTTCGTTCGTCCATAGGGGTTCAATGTAGAAGTAGGAAAATCTTCCGTGATGGGTACCGTTTCAGGATCACCGTAAACTGTTGCTGAGGAGCTAAATACCAAGTTAAAAACTTCATTCTCATGCATAGCCTCACAGAGGTTCAAGGTACTAATGAGATTATTTTGATAATAGGAGAGCGGTTCCGCCACTGATTCGCCCACCGCTTTAAAGCCTGCAAAATGAATGACGGCATCAATATCATGCTTGGAGAAAATGCCCTGCACCATATCTTTTTCAAGCAGATCTTCTTCATAAAACGTAACCGCCTTACCGCTTAGACCCGAGATACGTCGGATAGCTTCTTCATTACTATTTGAAAGATTATCGACTATAATAACTTCGTGGTCTTCATCAAGCAGCTCCACGCAGGTATGGCTGCCGATGAACCCCGCTCCGCCTGTGACTAATATTTCCATTGTGACTGTACTATTTAATTGAATTAAGGTTTCTTTTTGTCCCGCCCTGTGAAATCCCAGTGAATTTCACCTTCTATTCACGGGACAGCTACGATTTGAGTCTTTTTTTAAGGTACATTTTAGCCGGGATAACAGATCAATCAATCTTTTTACGAAACTCGGCGAGAATTTGATTGCACATACTTTGCATGTTTTTGCTTGCAGTTTTCAGCTCATCTAATAAAGCATTTTCCTTGAGTAATTTTTTGTCCGCTTCATATTGCTCCAGAATCTTATGAATCCCTAACATTTGGACAACCGGTTTTATGCGGTGTCCCGTTTTTTTGAGCGCGGATAGATCGCGATTAAG
>Ga0306868_1000899_pt1 | contig 17040 bp, 15 predicted proteins | sample AntRauTorckE6832_FD_190411 | JGI IMG/M metagenome (GOLD analysis project Ga0306868, IMG submission 190411) | Saline lake microbial communities from Rauer Islands, Antarctica - Metagenome Torckler E6 #832 (v2) (version 2) | ecosystem: Environmental > Aquatic > Non-marine Saline and Alkaline >... | reverse complement strand
CACTCCTTGAGGGCGGGGCTTTGCCGAACCGACATTGTGCCCCGCGACCCCGTGCATGGGCGCGGCCCGGCTTCTTATTACCGTCCACTGGCCGGGCGGGGGCTTTCAGGCCCGCCTTCGACCCGTCTGGTGGATTGTCCCGCCGATTTAATTCCCGGTGTTCTCGCGCTCTACCCCAACAGTGGGGACGGGAGTCAAAACCCGTTCGCGGTCGTCGTTCCCGAGTATCGGGTTCGTTGGAATCGCACCACAGGAGCCAGTTTACTGGTGGCTCCTACCAACCCCGACGTGTGCGAGGCCAGCAGTGCCACAGGGGACGTTCAGGATGGGCTTAAGCTGTGCGCAAACGCGCTTCCTCTCCGCCCTACCGTCGCCATTCGGCTCGCGCTTGAGGACGGAGGCTCCGCGCTACCGGATGCTGAATAGGGAAAAATTCGTCCAGTTCAGGCGGTTGGAGAGAGCTCTCAGCGGCGAACCATATCCGAGAGCCGCTCTGAGAGCGAGCGGTCGTCACCCAGTTTGAGATAGTAGGCGTCACCGCCGTCCTCGTAGTAGCCGTCGATACGACGAACCGTCTCGAAGCCGATGTGGCGGTAGAACGACAGGGCGTCCTCGTTGGTCGCACGGGCGTGACAGCTCACCGAATCGTGTTCGCGGGCGACTTCTGCGACCAACTGCTCGCCGTAGCCTTCGCCCCGGAACGCCGGCGAAACGGCGAGAAAGAGGATATAGCCGTCGCGGCGAGTGGTGACAAAGCCCGCGAGCTCCTCGTCGACGAACAGCAGCCGGCACTCCCCACGGCGATAGGCGTCACGGAAGAAGCCGCGTCGCTGCTTCAGCACCCCCTCTTCCCTGCGGATTCGCTCTTTCAGCGCCCAGGCCGCTGCCTCGTGACGGTCCTCACCGCGGCCATCCCGGCGCGTCTCGACAGTCGCACTCACTGCAACAGCGTAGCTGCGACGGGGATTTAACTCCGTCGTCAGTCCGGACGGAACCAGCAGCGCCGCCCCGCAAGCGGCGTCAGAACAGACTGTCGGCGGTGGCCGCTCCAACGACAGAGAAAACGGCACCGATGCTGACCGCCTTGGCCGTCTGAATGGGCCCGGCGTCGAACGTCTCAGGCGCGGCGAAGCTGTACGCCAGCGTCAGGACCGAGCCGAACGAGACCAGCATCAGCATCACGAACCGGAACGGCACGCCCGCAACCTCGGTTTCGTCCTCGACGTCGCGGCCGCTGTCGGCGCGGTAGAGCGCCCCGTAGCCGATGGCGAAGACGATGGCGACGACGACAGCCCACTGGAGGTTGTTCATCGTCCCAGCGAGTACCCACACCTCCTCGGTGACGACGAACGGGCCGGCAAGCAGGAAACCGCCCACTACCTGTTGGGCCACGTCAGAGGGGCGGAACTGGCGGTTGAACAGCCGCCGGAACAGCCGTTTCGTGATGTCGTTGCCCATATCCTGTTAGTGGCCCGCTTGCACTTAATCAGGGCGAATCGCCCACCGGCTCCAGCGGGGCCAGTCGCGACGGTGTGTTAGAAAATGTTCGCCTGCCGATAGACCGAGATGCCGTTGTTGGTAATCTCGTAGGGTTTGGTCTCGCGGGAGTGGTTGGCGTCTCGAATCTTCTGAATCTCGACCGCCAGCCGGGTCTCCCGGAAATTCGAGGGCCGGACGTACTGGAGGATGAACACCGCGTCGACCAGATACTCGATGATGCCGTACCGCGAGGTGTAGGCGTCGTCGCTGTTTGCCTCGGAGGTGAGCATCGTCGTCACGCCCGCCCGCTTGAGCGAGCGCGCGAAATCGAACACCTCCGAGCGACGCTTGGCCGGGTGGTCGTACATCATCTCCAGTAGCGAGACGGAGTCAAGCACCAGCCGGTCGGCGTCGTACTCCTCGACCAGCCGGGAGATGTCGTTCCGGATCGAGGCCAGTGAGTTCGCCATCTCGATAGGGTCCATCGAGACAACCGCCAGCTGCCCCTCGTCGTTCCACTCCCGGAACGGCCACCCCTTCTCCTCGGCGGTCGAGAGGATTGCCTCGCGGGACTCCTCTAAGGTGATGTAGATCGCCTTGTCGCCGTTTTCGAGTGCTTCGGTCAGGAACTGGAGGCCGAATGTCGTCTTCCCGGTCCCAGCCGAGCCCATAGTGACCATCAGAGAGCGCTTTGGAATCCCACCCAGAATCATCTCGTCGAGCCCTTTGATTCCGACGTTGATGCGGTCGATATCGGAGTCCAACTCCGCTTCGTCGAACGCTGGACCACCGTCCTCACCGCTGCCTCCGAACGAGTCTTCTCCCTCGCTAAAACCGCCACCACCTCCGAGCGCGTCATCGTCGTCGTCGAAATCACCGCCTCCGCCGAACGGATCCTGCGAGCCACCGAACGAATCCGCATCGCTGCCACCGAAGGGGTCGGATGCGGGGTCAGACGGCGCTTGACTCCGGCCGCCGAATGGATCGCTCTCAGGCTCTGCTTGGCTTTCGGTGCCGCCGAACGGATCGGTCTCCACCGGCTCGTCGTCACCCGTTCCCGTTGGTTCGGTGGCCTCCGTGGCTGATGCTTCCTGCTCCGTTGCTAGCTCCGTGTCTGCTTTCTCTGTGTCGTCGCCGGCCGCGGTACTCGGCGAGTCGGCGGCCTCCGCATCGCTTTCGCTATCGCTCTCTCCCTCGGCCTCGCGCATCGCGCGCTCGAACCAATCTTCCTCCTCCTCGCTCACGGGGACCACCAGCGACCCGGAGCCCATTCGGTCATTACTGGACTCAGGTGGCGGCGGCAAATGAAGCTTGTCCAGCGACAGTTCCGCGCGCTTTTTGATGGTGGCGGGGGTAATTTGGGCAATGCTGGTCGGTATCATCGCCAAACGCGACAACAGGCGGGCCTCGTTCTTGGCCGCGGAAATCCGGGATTCCCTCCGCGAAGCCGACGTCGAGGTCTGGCTGGACGAGGCCACCGCCGACGCGCACGACGAGTCTGGCCACCCCGTCGAGGAGATGGCCGACTGCGACCTCGCGGTCTCCATCGGTGGCGACGGGACGTTTCTGTTCGCTGCCCGCAACGTCGGCGACACGCCAATCCTCGGCGTGAATCTGGGGGAAGTCGGCTTTCTCAACGCTGTCGGCCCGGAGGAGGCCGTCAGCGAAGTCCTGTCTGAGGTGCGCGCGCTTCGGGAGGGTGAACTACCAGTCCGTGAGGCTCCTCGCCTGCTCGCCACCGGAGACGGGTGGGAGAGTGAGGCAGCCGCCAACGAGGTCGTGCTTCAAGGCCGGCAGCGTGGACACGGCGGCGGCGTCGATGTGGAACTCAGAGTCGACGGCTCGCTGTTCTCCTCGGGCCGGGCCGACGGCGTGCTCGTCGCGACCCCCACCGGCTCGACCGCCTACAACCTCTCAGAAGGTGGGCCGCTCGTCCACCCGGGCAGCCCGTCGATGGTCGTCAACGAGATGTGTGCCGCCGAGGGGATGCCGCCGCTGGTGACTGACCTCGACAGCGAGATCACGATTCGCCTCTCCGGGCCGGATACTGGGTATGTTGTCAGCGACGGTCGTGCAGCTCGGGAGCTCGACCTCCCGACGATGGTGACGGTGACGACCGCAGACGATCCGGTCCGCATCGCCGGGCCGGAGGCAGATTTCTTCGAGGCGCTCAACAAGCTCGACTGAGTGGCGACTGAGCGGCGACTGACAGACCGGATCCGCTCCTTCCACCTGCCCGACGAGCTACCGACGACGATACAGCGCATCGCGGTTCGGGGCCGCTGCGACCGTGGCCCGGACGCTGCGGGGCGTTCGGAGCTGTACGGTATCGAGACGGTGCGCGGGGTTCGTGTGGTGCCGGAAACGGATGAACCGCTCTACGGCGTCGAGATATTGGTGGACAGAACAGTGGTCGAAGCCGGGAGCGTCGGCGTTGTCGCGGAACGAGCGCCCGTGTGAGAAACTACTGGCCCCAGTTTCGCTTCGTGGTCGGGCGGTCCGAGAGTGCGGCGACGTCAGTCCCAGCGAGCGTTCCTTCGATCCCCTCGCCGGCGTCGAGTGCCTCCAGCGCGGCGCGGGCGGCCGCGTCCGTCGAGAGATAGGCGACTTGCTCCTCGACGGCGCTTTTGAGGCTCTCGAGTTCTGTCGAAAGGAGGAGGTCGACGGTCCCCTCACGCAGCGCCGCGCCCAGGTCGTCAGGCTCGACCACGTCAAGGTGGTCCGCGAACGCCACCACCACGTCCTCGTCCCAGTCGCCATCGACCGCGACGGTTCCCGTTTGCGGAATCGCGTTGTGGGCGGCGATTTGGGCCTTACCGTAGGCCGCGCCGAAGCTGTTGGCGGTGCCCATCACCTCGCCGGTGGACTTCATCTCCGGGCCGAGACGCGGGTCCGACTCTGGCAGGCGGTCGAACGGGAGCACGACCTCCTTCACGCTCGGCTGGTCCGGAATTTGCTCGGCAATCTCCATCTCTGCGAGCGACTCGCCCGCCATCGCACGGGCGGCGAGTTTGGCGATGGGGACGCCCGTCGCCTTCGAGACGAACGGCACCGTCCGCGAGGAGCGCGGGTTCGCTTCGAGCACGAACACGTCGCCATCCTTGACCGCAAGTTGGACGTTCAGCAGGCCGACGGTTTCGAGCGCTTCGGCAATCTCTTCGACCACGTCGCGCACGCGACCGAGTGTCTCTTTGTCCAGCGAACGCGGCGGGATGACGCAGGCGGAGTCGCCTGAGTGGATGCCCGCAGTCTCGACGTGCTCCATGATGCCGCCGATGAGCACGTCTTCGCCATCGGACACCGCGTCCACGTCGAGTTCCACTGCGCCAGCGAGGAACGAGTCGATGAGGATTGGTTTCTCCGGGGAGACACGCACCGCTTCCTCGACGTACTCGCGGAGTTCGTCATCGCCGTAGACGACCTCCATCGCACGCCCGCCCAGCACGTACGACGGGCGCACGAGCACGGGGTAGCCGATTTCGTGCGCCAGGTCGAGCGCTTCCTGTTCGCTGGTGGCCGACCCCCCAGCGGGCTGGTCGATCCCGCGGTCGGTCATCAGGCGGTTGAAGCGGTCGCGGTCCTCTGCGAGGTCCATCGCGTCGACGCTCGTGCCCATGATCTCACAGTCAAGCCCGCGGCGGTCGAGTTCGTTTTTGAGGGGGTCGCCAACGTCGACAGAGGTCTGGCCGCCGAACTGGACCATCACACCGTCGGCGTCAGTTGCCTCGATAGTGTCAGCGACCTCCTCGGCGGTGATGGGTTCGAAGAACAGTCCGTCGGAGGTGTCGTAGTCCGTCGACACCGTCTCGGGGTTGTTGTTCACCACGTGGGCCTCGATACCCATCTCGCGGAGGGCACGCACTGCGTGGACTGAACAGTAGTCGAACTCCACGCCTTGCCCGATGCGGATGGGACCACCGCCGACTACGACCACGCTCTCGGCGTCGCGGTCGACCTGGAGTTCGCCCGCGGCGGTCTCGCCCTCGAAGGGTCCGGTGAACGTCGCGGGCTTACGCGCGGAGTAGTAGTACGGCGTCGAGGCCGCGAACTCGCCGGCACAGGTGTCGACCTGTTTGTAGGTGCGGCCGGGCACCGTTGCCTCCACCTCGCCGACGCCGGCACGCTCGGCCGAAACCGGCAGTCCCTCGCTCTCGGCGGCCCCGGCGGCTGCGGGTTCGGCGGCTTCACGCCACGCACCGCGGGTCTCCGGCAGCCACGTCAGGCTGCTGTCCTCGAAAACGTTGCCCGCCAGCGCGGAGATTTCTGCGTTCGTGAAGCCGGCGACCGCTGCCGGAGTGAACTCGCCGTCGACGACCTCCTTGCTCGCCTTGACGATGCGGGCGAACCGCTCGACGTACCACTCGTAGATGCCGGTGGCCTCGACGACCTCCTCGACGCTGAAGCCGCGCTCGAACGCCTCGAACATGGCGTAGGGACGGTCGGGGCTCGGGCGTTCGAGATACTGTTCACGGAGTTCTTCGTCCTCCAGCGCGTCGAGGTCCTCTGCCGGGTCGTACTCGGAACTGCGGAGCGCCTTGAGCAGGCTCTCTTCGAACGTTCGCCCGATGGCCATCGCTTCGCCAGTGGACTTCATCGCCGTCGAGAGCGTGAAGTCGGTATCCTCGAACTTATCGATGGGCCAGCGCGGCACCTTCGTGACCACGTAGTCGATGGCTGGCTCGAAGGCCGCGGTGGTCTCGCCGGTAATTTCGTTGTCGATTTCGTGGAGGCGCTTGCCGAGTGCGACCTTCGCCGTGACACGGGCGATGGGGTAGCCCGTCGCCTTCGAGGCCAGCGCAGAGGAGCGCGAGACACGGGGGTTCACTTCGACGACGCGGTACTCGCCGCCGGTGGTGCCATCGTCGCGCCAGGCGAACTGGATGTTACAGCCGCCCTGAATCCCGAGGTCACGAATGACTTCCAGCGCCGCGTCGCGCATCTCCTGGTGGCCGTCGTCGGGGATGACCTGCGAGGGCGTGACAACAGTTGACTCACCCGTGTGGATACCCATCGGGTCGAGGTTCTCCATGTTGCAGATGATGATGCAGGAGTCGTTGGCGTCACGCATCACCTCGTACTCCAGCTCGACCCAGCCGGAGATTGACTCGGTCAGGAGCACTTCGTCGTTGCGCGAGAGACGCAGCCCTTTGCGGGCGCGTTCGAGCAGTTCGTCCATCTCGTGGACGACACCCGAACCGGAGCCGCCCAGCGTGTAGGTGGTCCGCGCGATGACCGGCAGGCCGCCGACGTTCTCGACGCCGGCTTCGACACGTTCGCGCAATGCCTCGGCGCTGAGTTCCGTGGCGGATTCGTCATCCTCCAGTGTGAGGGTGGTCGAGCGGGGGACCGGCTGCCCGAGGTCCTCCATACGTTGGCGGAACAGGTCGCGGTCCTCGGTGGCGTAGATGGTGTCCAGTGGCGTGCCCATAATCTCCACGTCGTGTTCTGCAAGCACGCCCTGCTCGGCGAGTTCAGCGGTGACGTTCAGCCCGGTCTGCCCGCCGAGTCCGGCGATGACGCCGTCAGGCTGCTCCGTGCGGATGACCTCCGCGATGGCCTCGGGCGTGATGGGTTCGACGTAGACCCGGTCGGCCGTCTCCGGGTCGGTCATGATGGTCGCGGGGTTGGAGTTCACGAGGACGACGCGAGCACCCTCCTCCTGCAGCGCTCGGCAGGCCTGTGCGCCGGAGTAGTCGAACTCCGCGGCCTGCCCGATCTGGATGGGGCCGCTCCCGATGAGCAGGATGGTCCGCCCCGTACCGGCCCCGTCCCCTGCGGTCGGTTCGGCGGGCGTCGCTGTCGTCGGAACGTCCTCGTCGCTCCCGGTATCGCTCATTACTCCTCCAGAATGCGTACATCGTAATAAGTTCGGCGAATGACTTCGAGTCGCGAAGGAAGATTACGAAATTCGTAGCCCAATTTGAGTCAGAAGCTGTCGTGGTCGACGGAACCCGACTGAGGACTCGGGAACGCTTCTTGTCGCGCTCGCGCACCCGCCGACCATGCCCAGAGAGTACGACAAACTGGTCCGCGGCGACGTGCCTGTGGTTATCGAGGCCGACGGCGAGCAGCCGGTGACCCACACTATCGGGGGAGGCCTCCGAGCAACGGCTTTTCGAGAAACTGGTCACGGAGAGTGCGGAACTCCGGGACGAGCGCAGCGTCGACCCGGAGGAACTGGAACAGGTGCGCGAGGAGAAGGCGACCGAACGCGACCGCTTCGAGGACGGTGTGGTGGGGCGCGTCGACTCCTAGACGTAGGGCTCGGGGTCGAGGTCGCGCTCGTCGCGGTACTGATCGACGAACTCCTGAACGTCGAACTCGAGCATCTGCTCTTCGAAGTCAGTCATCGCGCGCTCACTCTCGGCGTGGGAGACGGCGTGCTCCATCAGCTCGATTACCAGCTCCACCAGCACTTCGTGGAGCCGTCGCGAGTCGAACTGGGTGATCCAGACCAGCGCGAACCCCACGTCGCCGTCGTCGGAGGCGTCGGCGACGGCCACCTGTTCGGGGAACTCCTCCATCACGATGCCCATCAGGTGCGGGGTTCCGAAGTCCGGCATCTCCTCGCTGTCACTCTCGATGGCGCCCTCGAGGGTCTCGACCAAGAACTCCGGGAAGAACCGCGTCGGCGGGTGCATATCCATCACCACCGCGTGGCGCTCGCCGCAGTCACACTCGAGATCCCGCATCCCCAAGTCGAGCGACTGGAGCGACACCGTCTCGCTGCAGGGTAGCTCGAGTCGCTCGCCGCCTGCGTTCGACATAGCCGAATCTGGGGGCTGACGGGCAAAAAGGCCGCGCTATGCTTCGTCGTCGACGGCGACGTGTTTCGAGGGAGTGTGCCGCTCGCTCACGCCGTTCGCTCACGTTTCCAGTTTCGCGGACTGCACCCGCACGCTCCCCGGTCACTGCGCTCCCGGGTCGCGTCTCGAGGGAGTGTGCCGCTCGCTCACGTCGTTCGCTCGCGTTTCCCGTTTCGCGGACTGCCCCACCGCACGCTCCCCGGTCACTGCGCTCCCGGGTCGCGTCTCGAGGGAGTGTGCCGCTCGCTCACGTCGTTCGCTCGCGTTTTCCTCCCTCGGTCGTCCACAAACGACTTACCCAACCCCCTCCTCCGCTGGGCCATGTACCACGTCGTCGGCGGCGGCATCGCCGGACTCGCGGCGGCCTACCGGCTCCAGGGCCAGGGCCACGAGGTCGAAATCTTCGAGGGCAGCGAGACACTCGGCGGGCTCGCGGCAAGCTACGACACCGCAGGCGACCCCATCGAAGTGTTCTACCACCACCTCTCGAAATCTGAGGAGACTATCGTCGAACTCGCAGACGAACTCGGTGTTGGCGACCGCATCGAGTGGCTCGTGGGGAAGAACGCCTACTACGTGGACGGTGTCGTCCACCCGCTCGACACCCCCTGGGAGATTCTCGCGTACCCGCACATGAGCGTCTACGATAAGTTCCGCCTCGGGATGCTCACGATGGAAATCGACGTCCGCGGGGGAATTCCCTCCTTCGACACGTACGACGACCTCGAGGATTTCGAGGATGTTCCCATCAAACAGTTCCTGCTCGAACATACGTCCCGAGGCGTCTACGAGAACTTCTTCGAGCCGCTGCTCGACGCCAAGTTTGGCGACCGGAAGGAGGACGTGAGTGCAGCGTGGCTGCTCGGGCGAATCAAGTTCCGTGGCGAGCGTGACCTGCTCCGCGGGGAGATTCTGGGCTACCCCAACGGCGGCTTCGACGCGCTACTGGACCCGCTGGTCGAGTCCGTCGGCCACGAGACCATTACCACGAACACCCGAGTAACCGACTTGGGAATCGAGGATGGTGAACTCACCACCATCACAACCGAATCAGGCGGTCACGCGACGACTCAGGAAACTGATGGCGTCATCGTCGCCGCCATGCCGAACGTGCTGGAGGAGCTGGCGGGCTACGAGTGCGAGATCGACTTCCAGGGCGCGGTCTGTGCCGTCGCCACAATGGACCGCTCGCTGACCGACACCTACTGGCTCAACATCGCCGACGACGCGCCGTTCGGCGCACTCATCGAGCACACGAACTTCGTCTCACCGGAGCGCTACGGTGGCGACCACCTGCTCTACGTTGCGTCGTACGTGCAGTCCGAGGAGGAGTGGCTGGCGACTGCCGAGGAAGACGCTATCGAGGACCGTTGGCTGGACGCGGTCGGCGACCTGTTCCCCGCTTTCGACCGGAGTCACGTCGAGGAGTTCCGCCTCGCCCGCGCCCCCCGCGCCGCGCCCGTCTACGAGCGCGGCTATCTCGACATGGTGGTCCCATACGACCTTGGGGATGACGTGGCCGAGGGACTCTACTACGCCGGGATGGCGAGCGAAGCGCAGTACCCAGAGCGCAGCCTCGACGGCGGTGTCGAGGCCGGTTTCGAGTGTGCCGACCGCATCGTCGAGAAAACTGACTGACCACTCGAAGCGGGCATTTCTTTATCAGTAAGGGGGCGACCACCCTCGCCGTGACCTGAACGGTACCGCGACGGGTCCTGCGGGTGTGTGACTCAGCCCGTCGCGGTCAAGAAGCGAGTCACCTGTTCGCCCTTTTCCTGCACCTACGAGCGACTGCGCCGTTCAGTCCGTGGAGCCGTCCTGAATCTCCTCGGTCCGGTCGCCGGCGACGACACCTTCCTCGGTCTCGACGTAAACATCGTCGGCGAACCCGCCTTCAGCGTGGGGGTGCTCTGGGTCGTCGAATTTCTCCAGGGTCGACGGCGGCGACGGGACCTCCCGAGTGCGGAACTCACCGAGCGGGTCGTCGATGGTGATCCCATGGGACTCGAAAAACTCCGCGTACCGGTCGTAATGCTCCTCGACCTCGGTGGCCGGGAACTCCATCATCTCCGTCCAGCCGTGGTTGTAGAAATCGAAGTTCGCCTGCAGATGGGTAATCTCACGCGCCTCGGCCTCCGGGAACCCTGCTTCTAGCGCGGCGAGATACGTCTCCATCGTACAGTCGAAGAAGGCCTCCAGATGCGGCTTGCGCTCCTCGCGTCGGCCCGCTTCGGCGCGCTTGCTGAAGATCCCGACGTGGAGGTCCACCAGTTTCTCGTGGGTTTTCTTCCCGATCACGGGCATCGTGAGCGCCTGCTTCACGGCGAAATGGCGAACGTTTTGCCGAAGCTTCATCAGTCCGTGATACGCTCGCGGAACCCTTCAACCCTCCGAGAGCGGTGCTCTGGCCCGCAAGGCACGGGTAGCCTCGTCATTCGCGTATGGCAACCCACATTAACCCCCGCAGTCAAAGGCGGTGCATGACCGAGTCGTTCGTGATAATTGGTGATGGCGTCGCTGGCAGCTCCGCTGCGGAGACACTCCGGGAGGAGGCGCCTGACGCGGACATTACCGTCATCACCGACGAGGGGGAGGCTCTCTATAACCGCATTCTGATCAAGGAGTTCGCCAAGGGGAAGCTCCCCGCGGCGCCAATCTCCATCCACGACGAGGAGTGGTACGAAGACCGGGATATCGACCTCCGCCTCAACACACTTGTCGTCGATGTCGACACTGAGGGGAAGAACGTCGTCAGCCACGACGGCGAGGAGTTCGCCTACGACAAACTCCTCCTGGCGACGGGGGGGACTCCCTCTCAGCTTCCGGTCGACAACTCCGATGCGGAGGGAATCCACCACTTCTGGACGTTCCAGGACGCCCGCAAAATCAAGGAGAACGTCGAGGAGGCCGAAACGGGCGTCATCGTCGGCGCCGGCCTGCTGGGTATCGATTTCGCAGCCATCTGCGGCGCGCAGGACGTGGAAGCCAACTACCTGATGCGCGGGAACGCCTGGTGGCGCTACGCGCTCAGCGAGGAGGGCGCGGAAATCCTCCACGACGCGATGCGCGAGCGCGGCGTCACGCCCGTCTTCGACTCTGGTGTGGACCACTTCGAGACCGACGACGACGGCCACATCGAGGCTGCGGTCGACCCCAACGGCGACCGGTACGAGGCTGACTTCGCGGGTGTCGCCATCGGCCTGAACATGAACACCGAGATTATTCAGGATACGCCCATCGAGTTCGACGACGGCATCATCACCGACGAGTATATGCGGACCAACCTTGACGACGTGTTCGCGGCGGGCGACACCACTGAGTTCAACGACCTCATCCTCGGTGAGCGTGCCCAGAACGGTGCCTGGGGCTCGGCGAAGGCGCAGGGAGACAACGCTGCCAAGAACATGGTGAACTACGGCTCCGAGGAGTTCCGCTGGGTCTCTTCTTACTCCATCACTCATTTCGACTTCCCGTTCCTCTCGTTCGGCCACCCGACGCTCGGCGACGACTCCGTCGAGCGCAAGTACTCCGAGAACGAGTGGCGTCGTCTCGCGCTGAAGGACGGCCGCATCGTCGGTGGCGTCCTCATCAACAACCTCGCGCCGCAGTCGGCATACAAACAGCTGATGCGTGCGGGTACGCATGTCGGCAACGAGAAGGAGACGCTGATGCAGGAATCCTTCAACGTCGAAGATCTTGACGCACCTGTCGCGGACGACTGATCATCGCGGCGACGGGCTGCCGCGATGGACGACTGATCATCGCGGCGACGGGCTGCCGCGATGGACGACTGATCATCGCGGCGTCGGCCTGCCGCGATGGACGACTGATCATCGCGGCGTCGGCCTGCCGCGATGGACGACTGATCATCGCGGCGACGGGCTGCCGCGATGGACGACTGAGCAGGCAGTAGGGAGGGGTCGCCACCACGTGCGCGTGGAACCCACACCGAAGTCGTTTTGCGGGAACCAACCCCAGTGAGCCTATGGACTCCGGCGGCTCATCAGATATGACGCTTGCCTTCGAGCTCGACGCGCTCAAGGCGCTCGCAGACCCCAACGCGGTGTTCAACGACGCGAGACAGTGGACTAGCTACGTCGGCGTGGTGAGCGACCAGCCCACCTATGTCGTCACCAACTTCACGCGCAAGGAGCGCATCCGACAGGATTTCTTCTCTGGCCCCCGCGGCGTCGAGGAGAGTCTGGAGAACGTCAAACGACAGTTCGACACCGACCGCCACGTCTTCGTCGGCGTCTCCGAAGCCCACAAGGAGCAGGCCGAAGCGACGGAGTGGGAGTACCTTCCACTCGAACAGGCCGCTGAGGCTGCTGACTGGGAACTGGCCGACGACGCGGAGGCAGTAGACCCCTTCGAGGGTGAGGAGTCCCGCGACGATTGGCCATAGCCAGCTACGATACTGGGAGCCGACGGCTCTCGTTTGCCAAGCAGAAATGGATCCGTTCTGCTGACGGCGCGGTTACCAGTCCACGTTCAGCGAGGTGTGGTCTCGACCGACTGGACTGACCGATGCCGGGGACGTTTTTTTGTTCCGCCGGGACAAGAGGTATCTATGAACCACAGACGCCTCACCGCGCTCGTTACAGTCGCGGTACTGCTGGCGGGGCTCCCCGGACGGGTGCTCGCACACGTCCGATACGTCTCGCCGGGAAGTGACGGCGAAGGGACGATGGAGCTGCTGTCGGCTATCGCTGCGGACCCGCTCGCGCTCGCGCTGCTGGGCGGCGGCGGCGTCTCGGTTGCGCTCGCGGCGGTCCTCTACCTCCGAACTCTCCCTTTCCGGACTGATTTCGCCGTTCTGCGGGGAACGCTCCGGGGGTACGGCGACCTGCTGCCGTGGCTGACCCGGCTGGCCATCGGCCTCCCGATGGTCGGTGCCGGGTTCACGGGCTATCTCTTCTCGCCGGTCGCGACCGCGGAGTTCCTCGGCCTGCCGCTCGCAGCCGTCCGACTGTTCGGCATCGGCGTCGGCTTCCTGCTCGTCTTCGGCTTTGCGACCCGATTCGCCGCCGTCCTCGGACTGGCGGGCTACGTCCTCGGTCTGGTACTCAGCCCGGCGCTGTTGCTCTCCATCGAGTTCGCGCCCGGCCTCATCGCGATTCTGCTGCTGGGCGGTGGCCGCCCCAGCGCCGACCACGTCTTCTCGCGGCTGGCTGACGCCGACGGGACGTTTTACCGCGACATCGACCCTATTCGGGAGACGCTGCACCCCATCGGCGACCGCCTCGCCAACGCGACCTCTCTGGTCCCCGTCGTGGTCCGCGTTGGGTTGGGTATCTCGTTCGTCTACCTCGGAGTGTTCCAGAAGCTGTTCCAGCCTGGACAGGCCCTCGCCGTCGTCGCGAAGTACAACCTCACCTCGGTGGTCCCGGTCTCGCCGGAGCTGTGGGTCGTCGGCGCCGCGTTGACAGAGACCGCCATCGGCATCGCGCTGGCGCTGGGGCTGTTCACCCGCGCGTGCTGTGGTGTCTCCATCCTGATGTTCACAACGACGCTGTTCGGCCTGCCGGACGACCCCGTGTTGGCCCACATCTCGCTGTTCGGGCTGGTGTCGGTGCTCATCGTCACCGGTGCGGGCGCCTACTCGCTGGACCAGCGCATCGCCGAGCGGTTCGGGTCGGAGTTCCGGTTCGGCGACAGCCGGAGTACTGCGGGCGAGACGCTCGCTGACTGAACGACTGAGGTGGGAACCCTCTTTGATGCCCACCCCCATCTGTCGGTATGACCAAGCAGTTCGGCGACGTAACCCTCGAACGCGTTCGGGAGAACGTTTGGGAGATCCCGAAGGAGGGTGGGATGGAAGTGCCCGCCCGTGTGCTCGCGAGTGAGGCGCTGCTGGAACAGATTGGCGAGGACGACTCGCTCCAGCAACTCCGCAACGCCGCCCACCTCCCGGGCATGACCAAGTACGCGCTCTGTATGCCCGACGGCCACCAGGGCTACGGCTTCCCAATCGGCGGCGTCGGTGCCATCGACGCCGAGAACGGCTGTATCTCACCCGGCGCCGTTGGCTTCGACATCAACTGCGGCGTCCGGATGCTGCGCACGACCCTCTCCTACGACGACGTCCGCGGTCATGAGGAGGAACTGGTCAATGCGCTGTTCGATGCTGTCCCCTCCGGACTTGGCGGCGGCGGCGTCGTCAACGGCACCCGCGACGCCGTCGAAGCGGTGCTCGAGCACGGCGTCGAGTGGGCCGTCGAGGAGGGGTACGCGACGGAGGACGACTTAGCCCACTGTGAGGACGAAGGCTGCCGACCCGACGCTCGCCCGGAGTTCGTCTCGAAGAAAGCCAAAGACCGCGGAATGAATCAGTTGGGGAGTCTCGGTTCCGGCAACCACTTCCTCGAAGTTCAGCGCGTCACCGACATTTTCGACGAGGAGACTGGGGCGGCCTTCGGGCTGGCGGAAGACCAAATCGTGGTGCTCATCCACTGTGGCAGCCGCGGGCTGGGCCACCAGATCTGCTCGGACTACGTCCGGCGTATCGAGCAGGAACACGGCGACCTCCTCGACTCCCTCCCCGACAAGGACCTCGCGGCCGCCCCCGCCGGTTCCGAGTTGGCCGAGGAGTACTACGGCGCGATGTGTGCGGCAGTGAACTTTGCGTGGGTGAACAGGCAACTCATCACCCACCGCACCCGGGAGGTCTTCTCGGACGTCTTCGACGCGCCTGTCGAGGAACTCGGACTGGAACTGCTCTATGACGTGGCCCACAACATCGCCAAGCGCGAGACCCACGACGTCGGCGGCGAGGACCGGGAGCTGTTCGTCCACCGGAAAGGGGCAACGCGGGCGTTCCCCGCCGGCCGCGAGGAGGTCCCGGCCGCCTACCGGGACGTTGGCCAGCCGGTCATCATCCCCGGCTCGATGGGCGCCGGCAGCTACGTCCTGAAGGGCGGCTCTCGGTCTCTTCAGGAAACGTTCGGCTCCACCGCTCACGGCGCTGGGCGGCTCATGTCCCGCACGCAGGCAAAACAGGAGTTCTGGGGCGACGACGTGCAGGACGACCTCCGTGAACAGGAGCACATCTACGTCAAGGCCAACTCCGGGGCGACGGTTGCCGAGGAGGCGCCGGGCGTCTACAAGGACGTCGACGAGGTCGTCCGAGTGAGTGACGCACTGGATATCGGCGACAAGGTCGCGCGGACGTTCCCGGTCTGTAACATCAAAGGGTAGTCAGCCGCGGCGAGCGACCTGTCGCCGGCCTTGTGCCGGCGAAGACGGAGCGTGACGCCGCGGCTGTCGGGTAGTCAATACGGCGAGCGACCTGTCGCCGGCCTTGTGCCGGTGACGACGGAGGCGTGACGGCGCGGCTTGTCAGTCGTTCAATCACGGCGCGCTCGACCGCCTTGTCGGCTCCCTCACCCGCCGCTGAGAGTGAGACCCTGCTCAGTTATTGGCCGGTCCGGGGCCGCTCGGTCCCCGTGGCGCCGTTGGTCCGAGACCGATCGTCACCCGCTCGCCGTCGCGAGGGGGCTGGACCTCGTTCCCGTTTTCGAAGCGAACGAACGAGAGGTAGAACGGCTCACCACAGCCGTTGTCGGGTGCGTCCGACGCTGCTGGAAGGTCTTCGCCGGAGAGTAGCAGCGACTCGTCGCCACAGACGAGGCGGACGCCGTCGATATTCGCAGCCTCCTCGAACGGGTCGTCCGGGTCGGCGTATCGCCACCCCTCCAGCGGGTAGGCCGTGACCGTCTTGTCCGCCAGATAGCCCGCACGCTGAAGTTCGTGAACCGCGCCACAGCGGGGGCAGTAGTAGGTGACGGGGTAGCTCATACCCCCAATAGGTGGGCGAGGGACACGTGGCTTTCGACGCCGGAGGGCCGGAGTAGCAACACCTATCGGGGGAGCGACGCAGAGAAAAGGCATGATTGACGAGACCGTCGCCGAAATCCGGGAGATGCGGAGCCACTCCTCCTCTGCGGTGGCCGTGAAGGCCGCGACGGCGCTCCGGGAACTGCTGACCCGAGAGTACGTCTCCGCCGAAGCGTTCGACCGCGACCTGGAACACAACGCGGGCGCGCTCCGGCGGGCAAACTCCTCCCATGCCTCGCTTCACAACGCAATGCGCAGCATCACCACGGCCACGATGGGTGAAGGCGAGACGCCCGAAGCCGCCAAGCAACTGCTGGAGGACGCCATCACCGAGACGGTCGACCGGATCGAGTCCGGCAAGCGCCGTGCCGCGGCCCACGCCGCAGAACTGCTCGACGACGGCGACACTATCCTGACCCACGATTACTCCTCGACCGTGCTCAAAGCGGTCGAGACTGCCTGCGCTGACGGGAATCTCTTGGAGGCGTACGTCACTGAAGCACGCCCCCGCTACCTCGGGCGCAAGACCGCCCGCACGCTCGCGGCAATCGACCGGGTCGAACCCCACTTGGTCGTCGACAGCGCGGGCGGCCATTTCTTGCCGGAGTGTGACCGCGTCCTCATTGGCATGGACTGCATCGTCGAGGAGACGCTCTACAACCGCATCGGCACCTACCCGCTGGTCGCAACCGCTGCTCGCGAAGGGGTGCCGGTGACTGTCGTCGGCTCTTCGACGAAGGTCATTGACGACTTCCGCTTCGAGAACGAGTTCCGCCCCGACAGCGAAGTGATGCGCGAACCAGTGGAGGGGATCGACATCGAGAACCCAGCCTACGACGCCACGCCGGTCGAACTCATCGACACGCTGGTGACCGACGAGGGCGTGCAGGAGCGATAGTCCGGACTTCCTCCAGAACCT
>Ga0306868_1000898_pt1 | contig 17047 bp, 15 predicted proteins | sample AntRauTorckE6832_FD_190411 | JGI IMG/M metagenome (GOLD analysis project Ga0306868, IMG submission 190411) | Saline lake microbial communities from Rauer Islands, Antarctica - Metagenome Torckler E6 #832 (v2) (version 2) | ecosystem: Environmental > Aquatic > Non-marine Saline and Alkaline >... | reverse complement strand
TATTGATAGTAGACCTTTTTTTGAAAATGTATTATTGTTAAGTTACCACACGAAACAATTTAATACAGCAAAGAAAGGTGCTACTATCATGTTAATTTTATCATCTTTAAGTCATAACTACAATTACATGTTCATTATTTATTTATCTAGAGGCCCTCCTGCTTTTCTTATTTTAGTGTTTAATCGTTAAAATTAATTTTTAGACCTTAAAGGAGGACAACTATGATAAAAGAAATCTATCAAGATTATCTAAATAAGTTCTATGAAATGCTAGACTTACGGGATTTAACCAAAAATACCATTAAAAACTATACATCTTTTTTGCTCCAATATTTGACTTGGGTTGATACTAATCTTTCCAAATCCCTAGAAAATATTTCTTATGATGAAATACGTCTTTATGTTTTGTATCTAAAAAATGTTAGAAAATTAAAGGCTAGTACAATCAATGCTCATATTTCTCAACTTAGATTTTTCCATATCTATATTTTAAAGAAACCTTTTGATAAATATGAAGTACCATTTATGAAAACTACTCGTAAATTGCCTACAATTTATTCAAAAGAAATCATCTTTCAGTTTATTGATTCCTTTAAAAATATAAGACACAAAGCTTATGCAGCGATTCTTTATTCTTCTGGTATTAGAGTTTCTGAACTTCAACATCTTAAATATGAAGATGTTAGTAGAAAAAATATGATGCTATATATTAAACAAACGAAATCAAGAACAGATCGTCATGCTATTTTATCTAAAAAGGCGCTCGATATTTTAACACAGTATTGGTTTGCTGCTGGTAAACCGAAAGATTATTTGTTTCCTGGATATCATGATAGAAATAAGCCTGTTTCTAAATTTACTATTAATCGTGCTTTTAACGATCAGTCAAAGGCTTTTGGGATTTCTATTACTCCTCATCTCCTGAGACACCACTTCGGTTGTCACTTATATGAGGCTGGGTATGATCTTTTAACTATTAAAAAAATGCTTGATCATAAATCCATTAATTCAACGACGATTTATGTTCAATTAGCCAATCCTAATAATCTAAATATTACGAGCCCTTTTGATGATGAGTGATTACAATGGCTTATAATAGTTATTTAAAAAAGAATCATTCTAAATATGGTAACTATCCTATTCGATTTATTTTTAGGAACTATTACCATCTTTATCTTAAAAAATATGGTCATAAATCTTTTGATTTTCATCATGAAAAAGTGCTAAATTCAATTAGTCAATGTAAAACAAGTACCCTTGGTGGTCACGCCGTTACTTGCAATAACTGTCATACGACTATTAATCATTACAACTCTTGTAGAGACAGGCATTGTCCTAATTGTCAAAGTATTCCAAAACTTAAATGGGTTGATGCTCGCAAGAAAGATGTTTTAGACACGTCTTATTTTCACTGTGTTTTTACGGTTCCAAAAGAATTAAATGCTCATTTTCTTTCAAATCAAAGATTACTTTATGCCCTTTTATTTGAAGCTTCTGCAAAAACCATGAAATCTTTAAGTTCAGATGAAAAGTTTCTTGGTGCTAAAATAGGGTTTATTAGTTTACTTCACACTTTTGGGTCAAATCTTAGCTACCACCCACACATTCATATGATTCTAATTGGCGGTGGCTTAACAAAGACTTTCAAGTTTAAACCTTCAAAAAGTGATGATTTTCTTTTTCCCGCAAGAGTTATTGCTGCTAAGTTTAGAGCCCTTTTTCTTGAAGGACTAGAATACTTATTTGAGTCAAAGCAATTGATTCTAACAAAAGATCATGAGTATCTAAACCATAATTATGCCTTTAAAAAATTCCTGATTTATTTGAAAAAGAAAGATTGGAACATTAACATTAAAGAAACACTTCATGGTGCTCATAATGCCATTGAATATTTAGGTAGATATACGCATAGAATTGCTATTTCTAATAATAGAATTATCAGTGTTACTGATGATGCTGTAACTTTTAAGTACAAAAGTTATAAAACAGATGGTAAAATGAAAATCATGTCTCTTCATCCCATTGAATTTATTAGAAGATTCACCATGCATATTTTACCACCTGGTTTTATTAAAATGAGACATTATGGTATTCTTAGCAATCGGTCTAAAAAGAAAACTTTTAAGATCTTAAAAAACATCTTAAGAAACCTTAAACAAAAGAGTGAATTAGAAGGTTTAAATACTAGAGAAATCCTTCTAAAAGTTTTCAAAATCGATATCTATAAATGTCAACTATGCGGTAGCACTAATCTATCCGAGGGACCTTTGGTAATCAAGCGAGAATAGATTGATCAATTTAATATTTTTTTAAAGCCTTCAATAAAGGTTTACTTAGAATGCAAAAAAATCAAAAGAGCAGTTTAATTTTAACTAAATTTGAACGAACCAGTTGATTTTTGTACTTTTAAAAGCAAAAAACCGATGATTGAATCCCCATAGACGATGATAGCGATTTGGTACAATAGGTGAAATTGTAATTGCGGTTAACTTAGGATATCTGGTAACCGTAATTATTTTAACCTTAATTACAATTCTCACCTAAAGAATTATAACATAAAAAAATCCCAATACATGGAAAATGTATTGGAATTTATAAGTTTGTGCATTATTTTTTTCTGTTTAATAGTTCTTCTCGAAGATCTTCATAACCAGGTTTGCCAAGCAAAGCAAACATATTCTTTTTATAAGCTTCTACACCCGGTTGGTTAAAAGGATTAACCCCTAGTAAGTAGCCACTAATACCACATGCTTTTTCAAAGAAGTATATTAATTTTCCAAAATAAAATTCATTTAGCTCAGGTACATTAATGACCAAGTTTGGTACATTGCCATCAACGTGAGCCATTCGTGTGCCTTCAAAAGCTTTATTATTCGCGAAATTAAAGGATTTACCAGCAATATAATTTAAGCCATCAAGATTTTCTTCCACATAAGGAATTTCAATATCATCTTCGAAAGACTCAATATTTATAATCGTTTCGAAAATGTCTCTTCTACCATCTTGAATGTATTGTCCCATAGAATGCAAATCTGTTGAAAAATGAACAGAAGCTGGGAAAATGCCTTTGCCGTCTTTTCCTTCACTTTCACCAAATAATTGTTTCCACCATTCACCAACAAAAGCTAAAGAGGGTTCATAATCTACAAGAATCTCTGTTGTTTTTCCTTTATTATACAATGCGTTTCTTACAATAGCGTATTGGTAACATGGATTTTCCTCTATTGTCAATTCCGAATAGTCCTTCATGCCAGCTAATGCTCCTGCCATTAATTCATCAATATTTAAACCAGATACTGCAATGGGTAACAAGCCAACAGGTGTTAATACTGAAAAACGTCCACCAACATCATCAGGAATAATAAATGTATCATAACCTTCTTCATCTGCTAAAGTTTTAAGTGCACCACGGGACTTGTCAGTTGTTGCATATATTCTCTCTTTCGCACCATCTTTACCATATTTCGTTTCTAATAACTCTTTGAATACTCTAAAAGCGATTGCTGTTTCAGTTGTCGTACCAGATTTAGAAATAACATTAACACTAAAGTCTTTGTCTTTTACTAATTCAACAAGGTGTTTTAAATATCTTCCAGAAACATTGTTACCAGCAAAATAAATTTGTGGTGTCTTTCTTTCTTTACTATTTAAATCATTATAAAATGAATTTGTTAAAGCTTCAATCACAGCTTTTGATCCTAAATATGAGCCACCTATGCCTACAACTAATAGTACATCAGAATTCTTTTTAATTTTTTCAGCTGCTAATTTCACTCTTTTAAATTCCTCTTGGTCGTATTCACTTGGTAAACTTAGCCAACCAAGATAATCATGACCTAAGCCTTCTTTGTTATGTAACATATTATGAGCTTTCTTTGAAAACTCACCTAAACCTTCGATTTCTTCGTTGGAAACAAAACCATCTGAATAATCAAATGTTATATCCTTCATCTTATCCTCCTATACCATACTTTTTCATTAATAAATAATAATTCCTATCCAATTATTAATTTACCATAAATTCACCCAATTAATCAATTATTAAAAAAATAATGCTAGAAATACACAATTTATTTCTTATAATTTTAGATAAACATATAATCAATGGCGCCAACTAAAAACTTTTGAAAGAAAGTTTTTAAGTTCTTTTGTCTTTGGTGCATCGATAATACTAACATCTCCATGTTCAACTAGTCGCCCTTCATGAATAAATACTATATAATCTGCTACTTGTTTTACAAATCCGATTTCATGGGTGACTATAATAAAATCTTTCTTTTCATCTTTTAATTTTATTATAGCATCTAAAACTTCATATGTTAAAACTGGGTCAAGAGAACTTGTAGGTTCATCAAATAGTAAAACATCAGGGTTGATTGCTAATGCTCTTACAAGGGCAACTCTTTGGGATTGTCCACCACTTAATTGGTCGGGTTTTTTTTCAATATGCTCAATTAAACCAAATTGTTTTAGTAGTAGTCTAGCAGTTTTTATAGCTTCATCTTTTTTAATTTTATGGACCTTCTCTAAAATAATGGTGATATTATCTAGAACATTTAAATGGAGAAATAGATTATGACTTTGAAATACAAAACCACATTTTTTATGAAGTAATTCTTCATTCTCTTTAACATCAATTGTATTTAATGAAATATCCCCTTCAGTTATTGATTCAAATCCTGCGATCATTCTTAAAAGAGTGGACTTACCACCACCACTTGGTCCGATCATTCCAATAATATGATGGTCTTCAATGCTTAGATTAATATTATCTAAAACTAATTGATTGCCAAATTTCTTTTTTACATTTTCTAATTTAAGTATCATTGTACCACCTGTAACTTTCTCTCCATATATTTAATCGCTAGTGAAATAGGTATAGTTATAATTAGATATCCTATTGCTAATACGACGTATCCTTCTATATAAGCAAATGTATTGGCATTAACCCCCATGATTGTATTAAAGAATTCATTTACAGCCATATAAGACAGTAAGGCAGTGCTTTTTACAAGTAAAGCTAATTGTCCAGTCAATGGTGGTAGAATGCTTTTGATTACTTGTGGGATAATAATATATCGGTAAGTTTGAAATTCATTAAAACCGAAAACTTTCGCTGCCTTCCATTGACCATCTGGTATTGCTTCAATCCCACCACGATAAATTTCAGAAATATAAGCTGAGTTATAAGACGTTAGTATAATAACTGCAGAAACAAATTTATTATTAACATTAAAAGCATTGCCAACAATGTAGTAAAGAATAACAACTAAAACCAATAGTGGTGTGCCAAACATTAATTCATTAAATACCTTTGAAATATACTTTAAGCATGTAATGGAACTTTTCTTCATAAAAAACAGAATCAATCCTATAATTAAACTAAAAAATAATGAAACAAATGTTAATAGCAAAGTTTGAGTCCAGCCTTTAATGATCACTGGATAATATCTACTTGTGCTTGTCCAATTATATGAGTAACCAAATCTATAGTTAATGAACAGTAGTAATAATAAATAAAATAAAATAGTGATGCCAACGTGTATATATTTTGATTTAAACTTCATAAACGCTCCTTTGTATACTAAATTAAAGGCTCTTCAATTTGAAGAGCCTTTACATAATCTTTTCCATTTTAAAAGAAGAAATCTAATCCATAAGCCTCAAATTCTTTAATTTTATCTTTTAAATGCTTATCTCTTATTTCATCGTAAGTGCCATCTTCTTTTGCTTCTTTCAAAAATTCATTAATTTTTTCTTTTAATTCATCTTGATCTTTTTGCATTGCAACACCCCACCCTTTAGTATTTGGTAGTGGTTCAAGTATTGCCCGCGTTGAATCAGGATAATTTTCATGATGTCTAATAATTGATAATGGATCATAAATGAAAACATCACCTTTTCCTTGAGCGACCTCTAGTACAGCTGTTGCTTCTTCATCTACATTTTTAATAACTGCATTAGGAGCATTGTCTTGTGCCCATAACGCACCAATGGTACCAGTCTTTGAAACGATTGTCACTTCAGGATCATTTAAGTCTTCATATGAATTTACAACTGAATCTTTATGAACTAAAAGCATTAGTTGACTAGTAGTATATGGATCACTAAAATCTACTTTTTCTGCTCTTGCTGGTGTAATCGTCATAGATGATATAATAATATCAATTTCACCGCTCATTAGTGATGGAATTAAACTAGGATATGGTGTATCAGAAATTTCAATTTCCATATCTAAATATTCTCCAAGTGCATAAGCTAAGTCAACGCTTGCTCCGATAGGAGTACCATTTTCATCTTTTGTTTCAAATGGTGGATATTTTAATTCCATACCTACTACTAGTTTATCTTGTTCAAGTACATTACCTGATTCATTTGGACTACAGCCTGCGATAACTATCACTATTAATATCATTAGAATTGCTAAATAATTTTTCTTCATAATTAAATCCTTTCTCTATTATATATATGTTGTGTTGTATTAATACCAAAGAAATCTGGTATTAATCAATTTTTGTAAAAAATATAAATTAACAACGTTTATCATTATAACACATTGAAATAAATAAAAAAAATATTTCTATTCTATTGAATTCAAGTCTCTTTTATGTTAAAATAATTTAGTACATGCCGAAGTGGCGGAATTGGCAGACGCGTCGGACTCAAAATCCGAAGCCCTTAAAAGCGTATGGGTTCGAGTCCCATCTTCGGCACCAACCTAAACTCCAACATTTGTTGGGGTTTTTTATTTGTGTATATTTCAGATTTGCTTTTTATAGATGGTGTATTTGTGAGAAATGGTGCTGAGCTATGATCTATAAAATAAAAAAAATAGCCAATTTTTATACAACAGCTTCCATTTTGAGGTGCAAAACGAGAAAAACACACATGAAAACACAATATTTAAACATAAAAAAGGTTCATGATTTTTTATATCATGAACCTTTTATTATAGTACTTTCTTAGTTTGTCGTATCTTAGGATAGACTAATAATTAGGTTTCTCATTATAGAATTTAATTTCTATTGAGATGTTGGCTGTCAACTCATCTAAAATTTCAATAGTGAAATAGTCTAGTTCTTTAAAATGCTTGTACTTTTCTATACCCTTGTATTCTTTTAAATTAATGACCATTAATAGGGTGTTTTCATTTGTCTCAAGTTGAATAGAATTGATATAGCCACTGTTTTCATTTACAAATATTTCTTTTTGAGCCAATGCTTCGTCAATGATTGTATCTTCAAATTCTAAAATATATTGATGAGTGTCTTTATTATAAGTTGTCTTTGTAATGGGTGGAGTAACAGTACCTGCAAAGTACGTGGAATCAGTAGGGTCTTGTGGTCCAAAGCCTATTTGAATACCTTGCAAAGTAACGATAATATCCGTTATACTGTGGCCACTCTTATCGCCAAAGTGAATCTCCTCCCCAAGGGAATGATACATTTCTTTCCTCACTGGATAAAATTCGAGCTTTCCATCTTCAGTAATGATTTTCTTATAATCGTAGATAAATGGCACATTATGGTAAGATGTTTCGCTATGCGTGCCTATCATATTAAAAACTACATGGTTTTCATTTATTATGGTATAAGATGAAACATAAGATCCGTATGTTGGTATCAGTAATAATTCATCCAATTTAACATCATATAAATAATAACTATCACTGTAAGTTTCTCTTTCAGTTCGAAGCATATAAAGAGTTTTATCATGATATTCAGTTATTTCAGAATCATCATAAGTTAATCCTTTTCTATTAATTGCATCTTGTATCATCTCTGATACCTCTTTTTTTCCCTCTTCTACTGGTTCAGCCTCATCAATTTCCACTCCATGTGTTGTTTCCTCTAACTGTTTTTCCAAATTTATCAATTGTATTTCTAATGATTGAATATTCGACTCTAATCCCTTAATTTCATCATCAGACGAATTGCAACCAGTAATAAAGGTTGATATCCCCAAAAGCATTATTACTAATATTTTTGCTTTTTTATTCATGTTAGCCCCTCCTTTATCCATATTTATTCTAAATATATTATACATTGTAATCTCATAAATGATAATTACTGTAGTTAATTTGTAATATATTTCTATATAAATGTAATATTCAAGTTTATACCTCATTAAGAATATAAAATTTTCCTTATAGTATCCGGTCTCTCTGCAATACCCAAAAGCATTGCAGGAGTTACATCTTCCTTTTTATATTTAAATGTCTGACAGAAGTTTAGATAGTACTTTTACCTTCGCTTTCTAATTAAAAATGTATTCTAGAATTTCTTTTTTCCATTTAATATTATAGTTTTTGTCTAATTTCATAATCCACTCTTTAGCATTTTCTTCATCCCATGTATCTTTAAAATTGTAACCAGTTAAAAAATAGTTACCATTAATTATCCTAAGTTTTTTTAGTGAATTATTTCCTTCATTCGTCAGTATTTTTTCATTAATTATTTTACCATCAAGATCTAATTCTAATAGTGATATTTTCTCCTCTTGATTTATAATCATTGTATATAATATTATAATCGAATTTTTTTCAACACTCATAGATGAAGTGGGTGATGAAGTATATACCGCAATATTTTGAGAATCAATTAGTTTTTCCCATAAAACTTTACCATTTGAATTTATTTTAGAAACTGATATACTTCCTTTTTTAGTATCTGTACTTAGAATATCTCCAACAACAATATATTCCTGATCATTAATTATTGTAACTTCTGGATAGAAAGAAAGCTCTTTTCCTCCAATTACTTTTTCCCATTCCAAATTACCTAAAGAATCTAGTTGAACTATCCAGAAATCTGATTGAGTTGTTTTTAATGTTTCAAGACTCTCTATATATCCACCCATAACTATTGTATTATCTTTAGTTATATTAATACTTGAAATCGAATTAATACGAGCAGTACCTATATTTTTTTCCCATATGCTATTGCCTTTGTTATCGAATTTTATAACTGTTGTATTATTAGGACCATCAGTAAGCTGTATCGCCAAAACAATACTATCATTAGATAAATCAATAGCATATGGCGAACTAGTATAATCTAATTCCAATTTCTTCTTCCACTTTAAATTACCCTTTTGGTCAATCATCATGATCCATGGTTTTCTACTTATTATTTTACTTTTATCATAATTTGTTTCTCCAAATATAATAAATCCATCATTTTTTTCTCTTATCATAACTCTTTCTGTACTATAATTTTCTACATTATATTTCTTTTCGAATACAATTTCTTTTTTTGAATTTGTTTTTATTAGCCCTAAGTTATCGTTTTCACTATTTTCAAATAAAATTAATGATTCTTCAGAATTTATAAGGAAGACATTTAAAATACTTTCAGAATCCACTTTACCTGATAAGATATTTATATTAGATTGTTTCTCATATTGATTAAATAAAACAGAAGAAGAAATAATAATAATTATTACCAAAATTAAAATTGTTTTTTTAATAAGAACCCCCTCATATATAAACCGTATTTAAATATTATTATAAAAATATCAAAAATACAAGCAAATTATGTAATATGCCTTACATATTATAATCATTATTATAGGATCCCAACTTAGGGTTCATTAGTAGTGTCTGTATCCGTAAATTTTTCTAAAACATCATATATGTAGAAATCTCCCTTTGTTTCGAGGTCATCACGATATAAATCTTCCCCTAGAGCTAATACCATCCCACTTGGATCAATCAATATTCCAACCACCGATGCAAAACCTGCTAATAATACAAGGCTTACTACAGTACTAGTTTCAAGAATATATTAATCTTCGTTAAATAAGTATTTGCAATAATTTTTTTATTGTCATCATTTGTCAACAAAAAATCAAAAAATATACTGAACCATATAAAATACAGTGCACTATAAAAAATATTAAACCTCAAAATGAATGGATTTATTGGTATACACAAACTATAAGGTAAATTATTAATGTAACTCAAAATCCGAAGCCCTTAAAAGCGTATGGGTTCGAGTCCCATCTTCGGCACCAAACACTAAAACACCAGCAAATGCTGGTGTTTTTTTTGAATGTTTTTATGTTTTGATACATAAAGTGCTCAAAACCTTATAAATTTATACCTCAAGTGAATTAGTGGGTGCCTAGCAAGATTATTTACTACAAGTTAAAAAAAAAAGACTAACACATGGTTAGTCAAAATCTTATCTACCTTGCCTTTAAAGGAAATAAAGGTGTCATTTTTTCTGCTACTTTTTCAAGATCATTCACATCTTCTTGTGTCAACTTTAGTTCCATGTCAATAAAATCAAGCGCCCATCTAAAATGATTAATATTGCCTGGTGGTACAATCACATCAATTTGTCGTGACAACGTATACTTAACAGCTTTATAGGCTAAGTCTTTGTCTTCAATCGGATGGTACCATGCTTTAGGATGTTTTTCTTCATCCCCTTTTTGTTTTTCTGTTAGAACCATGGATTTTATGCCTAAGATAGCCATATTTTTTTCAAGGGCTTTCTCAAGTACATAGGACCCATATCCATTCTTTAGCAAGGATACAAAATTGAATGGAAATAAAATAGAATCAAAATCATATCGATCAATTAAAGCTAAGGCTGCTTCTGTTGAATGAGCAGAAAAACCAATGTGTCTAATCTTACCATTCTTTTTTGCCTTTTCATAGGTTTCCATAGCACCACCTGGAGAAAATATTTTTTCAACGTCTTCTAAATTATACACCGCATGTAATTGGTACAAATCAAAATAATCGGTCTCCATGTTTTTTAAAGATTGATCTAACTCTTTTTGAGCACCTTCTGCTGTTCGTTCCATAGTTTTACAAGCTAGGAACACATTCTTTCTAAATGGCTTTAAAGCAGGTCCTAAACGTTCTTCTGCGTTGCCATATGTTGGAGCAACATCGAAATAAGTTACACCAGCTTCGATAGCTTCTTTAACGAAATTATTGGCATCTTCTTGGGTCTCATTCATAACAATAACCCCACCAAAAACCACTCTTGATACCTCTTGATCAAATTTTTCAATGAATATCTTTTTCATAAATTAATCCCCTTCCTAAAATTTATACCCGACTACTTTTAAAAAACAGAAAAAATGGATTGTCAACACTAAACAGCCCAATTTTGAGTTATAATATGTTCATTAAATCTAGAAATTCTCTATCTATTGTTCTTACTTCCTATAGTATCACATTTTTTTGTATGCTTAATATAATTTTCGAACCTTACATATATTTTACTTATCATCTTTATTATAAAATCACCTAAAAATTAATTGCAAAAAAATAATAACTCATAAATAATTTTTTTAATCACTTTCGAGTTATTATTAGTTTCAATAAAAATATAATTAAATAATGATTTCTAACTACAATCTGTCCAATTTAGTGTAACCTATCCAAATCAATCCAATATGTGTCAAAATTTAAGTTCTCTAATTTAAAGCTTTTTAATTTTATTTTTTATTTTCATTATTAACACAACAACAGCACCAATAATTGCTCCAACATACATAGCTAATTCATACCCTTCAAGTCCTATACGATCATAGATATCAAACCCTCCTAAAAAAGTTCCGCCTATGATTAATCCAAGAAAACCACCAGCTATGGCACCGGCGAGCAAAAGTACAAGTCCACATAATATTCCTGATAATATTTTTTTTATCATTAACAATCACCTCACATGAACTATTATTCTACTACAAAGAGAGTATAAAAAATATAGGTTCGACAAGTTCTAGAATCTATAATCAAAAATATCAAATATAATTCTTTTTTTAACATCCTTTAAATAAATATTCCGCGGTTTTCTATTTTTGAAATACTTTTACTTATGATAAACTGTAAATTTCACACTAAATTAATAACTTTATTAGTTTCTTCTTACTAATCATGTGTATTTTTTAGTTATTATTTTCCCCATACTTTCGAAGTTTCTTAATCGCTTGAGCTCTATTCGTTTCTGCAACTTTCTTGTAAATATCACTGATATAATTTCTTGTTGTCCCATAGGAAATATTTAAATTTTGTGCTATCTCTTTATTGGAAAATCCTTTTAATAAAAGTTTAATGATCTCATCTTCAGTTTCATTAAATGAATCATGGGATAAAGTATCTTTATTTCTGATCTGTTTTACTAGAATAGTTGCAATACTTGTAGGAATAATTAATTCACCTTGATTCGCATCACGAATGATTTTAACTAATTTTTCAGCAGTAATATCTTTTAGTATATAACCATCGATTCCTGCATCAAAGGCATTATAGATCAGTTCTTTATCTGAAAATGTGGTCAACATTAGTACTTTTATGGAATCATCATACCCTTTAATCAATCGGGTGCCTTCAATTCCATTACATATAGGCATGATTGCATCCATCAAAACGATATCTGGTCGCATATTTTTTATTAATTCAAAAGCTTCAAGTCCATTTGATGCTGTTCCAATGACTTGCATATCATCAAATGTATTAAGCATCCTTTTTAGGCTATCACGAATAATACCATGATCATCAACAATTAGCACTTGAATCATTTCTATATTTTCGTTATTTTCATCAAACATCTGCATTCACCTCATTTATTGGTAAGACAACTATAACCTGACATCCGACGTTAGAAGATATCTTGTAAGACCCTCCGATTTCTTCTACTTGCTCTTTCATTTTTGTGATACCATAGCCATAATCTATTGTATCAAACCCACACCCGTCATCCTTAATATCTATCCTAATTCTGTCTTTATGTCCATTGATCGTTACAATAATCTGTTCACAACCGCTATGTTTCATAGCATTAGTAATGGATTCTATCACAAGATTAAATATCACATTTCTTTGTTCATCTTTAATATAATAGGTTTTATTTGCCTGATAACTAATATTTACTTTGGTATTATTTGCCGCATTACGAATAAACATATCCATTAAGTCATCAAAGGGCATGTCTTTCATAAAATCATCTGCATTCTCAATAGTTTTTCTAAGAAGTCCCATGGCTTCCTGTATCAACTGCTCAACGTTAGCAAAAGCTTTATTATTAATTTTATTTTTGCTCACAAGTTCCACTTTTTCAGCTTGTAGAGACAACATAATAGATGTCAATGAATGGCCTATTGAATTGTGTAAAATAAGTGCAATACGATTTCTTTCTTCTACAACTGCCAATTCCTCAACTTTAGTAGAATATTTTTTTAATTTTTTGTAGGCTTCATTGCTCTTTACAAGTAAAGCATCGTATTTTACATTTATCATAATCTGGAACTTAGTCATAAAAATAATGGCTATACAAAAAATGCTAATGACAAGATCTTCTAAAGAATCTAAAAAAGTATATGCACCACCTCGAAAGTTATAGATCATTATCATATATGGATAAAAAGCAAAGTAAGTTGCTATTATATACGTGAAGCTAAAGGCTAAAGAAAAAGCAAAAATACAATCCCCTATTAATATCAATAAAAAGTACTGTTCTAATGGAGAGTTATCAAAGAATAAAAAGATAAACATTAATAACATGTTAACTATAATAAAAGTTTTACCCTTAGAATCCACCGCATTATGACGGTAATATTTTATATGACTATAAGTATGCAACACAACAATTAACGTATAAATAAATAGTGGTAATATTACTCCGCCTTCATTACCAAGAATAATGACAATATATCCTGTAGCAAAAACAACATATAGTAAGATTGTTAAATACTTATGTGATTTTTTATCCATGTTGATCATATTGTCATCTCCTTGGATATAACCGATAACCTTTGATAGAAATTATCTAATGTAATTATTTAATTATTACAAGCCTTTATTAATAAGCAGTTCTATTTGAATATATTATATGCTCTATACATCATAAGTATTGCGACTTCTTTCGTTACTGTATCCTGAGGTGCAAGTCCTTCACCAGTACCATTAATAATTTTATAACTATTCAACACACGAACACTGTCTAGGGCCCAAGTTGATATTTCATCAGAATCTCTATATGATTTTTGAAAATTCGTCTCTTTATTATAACTCGTACCGGTTGCATCGAGTGTTCTCAAAATCATGACACATAACTGTTCTCTTGTAAGGTTATTATTTGGACTAAAAGTTGTAGTACTTGTACCATTAATGATGCCTGCATTCTTAGCTTTAATTATTTCTGTATTATTTGTATCTATAAAAGTATTTTGTTCACTTGATACGCTACTGCCGCCAAGTTGAGCATAAAGCTTCATGACTAATTCTGCAAATTCTTCTCTAGTTGCATAAGATTTGAAATCCCCCATCATCATCTTATTTGTTTTAAGTCCCGCTTCTATCGATTGATTAATTTCTTCAACTGCCCATGGCGATGCAGTATTTGTTGTGCTACCATCCCCTTGGTCTTGACTATACGACATCTCAAGTGAATAGCTCATAGGATGATTACTCCCACTGATATCTACACGATATGTTACACCAGCTTCGACTTGGAAAGTCTCAAGTACTTCTGAACCATATAGAGTTTCTGTTCTTAGAACAGCAGTACCTGCTGGATTTCGAACCATCAGTGTTAACTTAGGAATAAATACCTTTGAATTGGATTGCGTATGATACGCTTCTAAAAAAGTATCAAGGATAGTTGTTTTTTCATTTACCAAAGTTGTATAAATCACTCCTGTTTTTGCTGCGGTAAACATAAAATAATCATATCCATTTTTATATCCACCAGATATATTTCCGCCTTCAGTTGGTTTTACCCAATTTTTCATTCCTATAGTACTTTTTACAGAAAGATATTCTGATAGAGTTATGTCGCCTAAATAATCAGGATAATTAGGATCATTTTTATCTCCCATAGAATGACTATATTCTTCCGTATAAGTATCTTGTGTAGCACTAATTGAATAATCCAATAACGTGTAGTCGCTACCGATTAAATTTTCACCAGTTATTTTAAAATAATAAACACCTGGATAAGCATAGAAAACATAATTTTTTTGTACATATGCATAATCTGGCTTATCTGATAATGTAATCTGTACAGCATTATTAGTTACCACTGTGTCTGATGCAGTTCTTGGGTCATTCATATATACATTTAAGTTCAATTTGGCCATTTTTTGTAAGTTGTCATTAGTATCTAAATTAATAGATACCATGCCTTCTTTATTTACAACTAAGGTATACAGCCATTCTGTGCCTTTTTCATTATAATTACCATGAAAAGTACTAACGTTACCGTTAATTTTTGAACCGTTTAATGGTAAATCGCTATATCTATAGTGATTCATGTCTTCATATTTTAATACTTGTTCCATAATAGTACTAATATCTGGCTGTGGATTCGGATACAGATTATTATTCCCAGTCTCAGCAAATACAAAAATACCTGAACTTATTAACATTACGAAAGATAAAACAATTGCTAAAAAAATTTTACTTTTTTTCATATGATACTCTCCTTTTCAATCATGCAAAACAACATTATTTTGCTTATTGTACTTGATTAACTTATTACACTTATTGTATCTGTCATCATAAGTTTTGTCAGTCACAATGTTGTCACATGACAGTACTTATATCTGATTAAAAAGAGATTCTATTATTTCTATATTTAGTACGATGTACTTTAAAAAAGAGAAGAAACCTTATCCACGAAAGCTATTTCATCTCATAAAACTAAATAAATTTCCAAAATTTTACATAACATTACTTAGGATATATGCTATTAGATAAAATAAGTTTTACTTATTATATTTCAGAAAGCATTCTTTTTTTTGATTATATATTCTATAATTAGATGTGTCTATGATTTTATTTTAAAGAAAGCAATTTATTTTAAAGAGTAAAAAGATAAAAAAAGAGCTAATCAATATGTATAAAACATATTTGACTAAACTCATTTTATCAAATCTAAAATCAATTACTCTTATTATTGAGATTTCTTAATGGTAGTTTGACCTCTATTTGGTTATTAAAACTAATAATTATGATCTCGTGAACCTAATCAAGTTTGTAATTCATCTACTAATGAAGCCATTATAAAATCATTTCTTGATAAACCATCAATCTTATGAGTCATAAACGAAATTTCTGCACGTCCCCACCCAAATTCTATATCTGGATGATGACCTTTTTCTTCCGCTATACTACTAACTTTATTCACAAATTCTAAAGCCTTAGCAAAGTTATCAAAATTAAATTTTCTAACTATCTTTTTATCCTTAATTAGGTCCCAATCATTTTCGATTTCTTTCATTAATTCATTTAATTCTTCACCCTCTAATGCAGGTGTTCCAACAGAACAAGGTATACATTTTTCTTGACTAAGATTTGAATCCATAATATCCTCCTCTTTAAAAAAATTATTTATTTTACGTCTTAGTTGTATAATACCCTATTAATAAAGTCTTAATCATATAGGAAAGAATTAATTGAATGACAACACTCGAGATAATATTTAATTATTATGTTGTACAAACAGTTCGGTAGTTTTTAGACAAAATAATTCATTTTCATTAATCCAAGGACTATGTCCAGAATGCTCAAATATAATCATTTTTTTCTCTGACGCGACTAATTGATTATAATAATCCTTTACTAAATGAAGTGGTGCATTTAGATCATATTTCCCATGTATAATGTAAATGGGTACTTCTAATTCTGAGAAATCACTTCTTAAATCTATTGGATATAACTCAGGATAAACCTTAGAGAATGATCTTAACATACCTCTAAAAAAATTAATTTGATCAAGAATACCATATTCAGGTGATGATAAATCTTCTAAAGTGGTATAACCAGGATTATTAATCTTTGGATTATTAACCATCTCTTTAGACAAATATTGTAAATATGTTGCTGTTGTCAATGCCATATTTTTCCCATAATATGGTGGTGGACCAATTTCTTTCAATTTCTCAACTTGTTCTTGATCGCCTTTGGATTTTGCAATTTCTAATGCAGTTTCGTAACAAATTTTCTCTGTTTCCTCAAACGCTACCATTTGGCCAGCACCAATAAAAGCATAATAATCTTCTGGCCGTTCATTGACTAGAAAAACAC
>Ga0306868_1000893_pt1 | contig 17074 bp, 11 predicted proteins | sample AntRauTorckE6832_FD_190411 | JGI IMG/M metagenome (GOLD analysis project Ga0306868, IMG submission 190411) | Saline lake microbial communities from Rauer Islands, Antarctica - Metagenome Torckler E6 #832 (v2) (version 2) | ecosystem: Environmental > Aquatic > Non-marine Saline and Alkaline >... | reverse complement strand
CTACCAGACCTTCGAGGGAGGTCGCCGAAGCCGAGCTGCGCAGCTGGTTCAGCTGGGCCCGGCGCTGCCGGCTGGAGCCCTTCAAGCGGCTGGCGCTGATACAGGGTTTGATTCTCATCGGGCTCTCCTAAGACGGGGCTGAGTTGCGTCGACCGCCCAAGGATAGGTGATCCTGCTCGCTTTTTATCTTCAGCAGCGGGTGGCCTCGCAGGCGCTGTCCGGCGAACGGTCGCGCACAAATATCACGTAGGGTGTTGCAAGATAGCTCTTTTCGTGTTTTTAATAGCACCTATTGTGTTATGGAGTTTCTCGAACATGCGAGCCCACCCCATCCAAACCCTCGAAGGAACAGGCTATGTGGCCGTCGTTGGCGGCGAGTGCAGCCCGGTCTATCCGTTTCCGTGCTTGGCCGAATGGTGGGGCCGGATGCGCGAGTGGGGGCTGATCTGATGGATCGCGACAGGACCATCACCCAGGCCGAGTTGGCCGAGATCATCCAGGCCGGCGACGCGCTCTGCGCCGAGGTCGAGAACGACGCAACGGACCTTGACGACTCTGATCCAGGCAGCAGCTACGCGCGCTTGCTTCGAGCCATGTGCGCTGAATGGAAATCAACTGTGAAGCCGTATCGTATCGGGAGGCGAAATGAAAGACACGCGAACGATTGGCGAGCGCGTCCGCTCGCACCAGCGCTGGACGCGGGCGAAGCATCTGCTCAGCGGCGGGCCAAGGCTCGTCGTGGACAACACTGATCCGATGCGGAAGCGCGAACCCGCGCATGGCATCCGCGGTATCCGAACCATCTACCAAGGAGGCGATGACCATGGACCTGAAGCAGCCTGATCTCGACTTGGCGCTCAAGAAGGTGCCGGAGCACATGCACGAAGGCCTGTACCGCTACCTCAATCATGGCATTCGCCCTGGGCGGTTTCTGGACAGTCTGCTCTGCGGGAACCCTCCGCAGGCACTGGCCTCAGCTGATCCGGCGAACGCCACTGCGATGCTGTCTGGCGCCTGGGAGGACGTGCTTCGTACGCTGCCCCCGGAATGTCACGGGAGTAATGCGCTGGTCGATGACTGGCTCGACGAGGGCGGGATGCTCGGGAGGGCCGCCTAATGGCCGGAATAAACCGCGCAATTCTCATCGGAAACCTCGGCGCCGATCCCGAGACGCGCTTCACCCATGCCGGATCTCCGGTGACGAATTTCCGCATCGCCACCAGCGAGAGCTGGAAGGACAAGCAGACCGGCCAGAAGCAGGAGCGCACCGAGTGGCATTCGATCGTGGCCTTTGGGCGCCTGGCTGAGATTGCCGGCGAATACCTCCGCAAGGGTTCCAAAGTGTTTGTCGAGGGAGCCCTGCGCACCAGCTCCTGGGAGTCGGACGGCCAGACTCGCTACAAGACCGAGATCATCGTCAGCGAGCTGCAGATGCTGGACGGGAAGCCTGCCGGCGGCGACCAGCAGCGCCCAGCGCAGCAACAGGCGCCACGCATGCAGCCCGCCCCGCAACAGTCGGTCGATGACTTCGACGACGACATTCCTTTCTGATCGGAGCACGCCATGAACGCGCAGGAAACCCAGGAGAGCAGCATGAGCACCAAGACAGATGTATCTGTACACGAAGCCAATCATGGGGTTGCTGCCCGCGAATCGGCGCAGTCGATGCCGGCGCAGCTCCTGCAGCAAGCGATCGCATCGGGCGCGAATATGGAGCAGCTTGAGAGGCTGCTTGATGTCCAGCAGCGCTGGGAGGCGAACGAGGCTCGCAAGGATTTTGCGGCTGCGATGGCCGCGTTTCGTACCGCGGCACCAGTCATCGAGAAGAACGCCGAGGTTGACTTCCAAAGCCAGAAAGGCCGCACGCACTACAAGCACGCGAGTCTTGATCACATCACCGCGAAGGTGAACCCGATCCTGGGGCGCCATGGCCTAACCTACTCCTGGGTGACCGAGCAGGATCAGGGCGGTGTCACGGTGCATTGCGACGTGATGCACGTAATGGGCCACCGCGAGCGCGTCACGCTCAGCGGCCCGCTCGACAGCAGCGGTAACAAGAACCCGATCCAGGCGATTGGGTCCGCCGTGTCCTATCTCCAGCGGTACACGCTGCTGTCTGCCCTCGGGTTATCCACGGGCGGGCAGGACGATGACGGCTGCGCGACGACCGAGCCCAGCGCCGCCGCAGATTCCGCTGGCGAGGTTGCCTACACGATCACTCCCGAGCAGGCCGCGACGCTCAAGGACGCGCTGCGCGGTGGTGCCGGCGATACGCGCACGATCCTCGATCACGCATCGAAAGCCGCTGGATATCAGATTTCCTGTATCGATGACCTGCCGGCATCGATGTTCGATTGGGCAGCGACGCGTCTGCTTGGCAAGGCGCTGAAGCCATATCCACCGGATAGCTTCAGTGCCAATTTCAATAGCTGGAAGGCGCTGATTCAGTCGAAGAAGAAAACCGCCGAGCACGTCATCGCCACGTTGTCCTCTCGCGCTCATCTATCCGATGAGCAGAAAGCCGCGATCCGCAAGTGCGAAATCAAAACCGTCGAAGGAGATATCGTCTGATGAAGATCCTAGAGATTGTTCAAGGGAGCAGCGAGTGGCTGGCTGCCCGCCGGAACTACTGCACGGCCTCAGAAGCCAGCGCCATGATGGGATGCCATCCCACTATCAAGCGCAGCGAGCTTCTGCGCATGAAGGCCACGGGCGACGAGAAGGAATACAGCCAGTGGGTTGAGGAAGTCCTGTTCGCGCGCGGCCATGAGGTCGAGGCGCTGGCCCGCCCGATCGCCGAGAAGATCATCGGCGAGGAACTGTACCCCTGCACCGCCACGGATGATGCCGGCGAGCTGCTGGCATCGTTCGATGGCCTGACCATGGATGAGACCATCTGCTGCGAGATCAAGCAGTTGAACAAGGAGAAGGTCGCCCAGGTCGAGGCCGTCATTGTCCCGGAGTGCGACTACTGGCAGTGCATCCAACAGCTTGCTGTCGCCGAGGCTGAGAAGTGCCTCTACGTCGTCAGCGACGGAACCGAGGAAGGGACTGTCCATTGCTGGCTTGATCGCGATCCCGATGCGGAAGCGAAGCTGCGGGGTAGCTGGGCACAGTTCCAGCGTGATCTGCTCACCTACGAGCATCGGCCCGAGGAGGCGCCCAAGCCTATCGGCCGATCGCCCGAGAACCTGCCGGCCCTGCGGATCGAAGTCCAAGGCAGCGTCGCGGCCAGCAACCTGGAGGCGTTCGAGGCGCATGCCCTGTCTGTGATCGGCGACATCAACACTGATCTCCAGACAGACGCCGACTTCGCCGACGCCGAACAGACCGTGAAGTGGCTGAAAAAAGATGTCGAGGAAAGGCTGGTGGCCGCGAAGGAAGCGGCGCTCGCTCAAACCGAGGACATTGATCGGCTGTTTCGCACGATCGACAAGATCGCCGACGAGGCGCGCGCGCGCCGCCTGGAACTCGACAAGCTGGTGAAGCACCGCAAGACAGCGATCCGCGACGAGATCCTGTCCGAAGCCCGTCGGGCATGGTCCGCATTTGTCGACGAGACCAACTCCGGCCTGGGTGGCAAGGTCCGGCTGCCGGAGATCGTTCCCGATTTCGCGGGTGTCATGAAGGGCAAACGCACGGTGTCCAGCCTGCGCGATGCGGTCGACACCGAAATGGCACAGAACAAGATCAAGGCACACGCCCTCGCCGATCGGATGCGCGCTAATCTGGAGATCCTGCGCGCGGAGTCCAAAGGCTACGAGGCGCTGTTTTCTGATGCCCAGGCCCTGGTGCAGAAAGACGCGGACGACCTGCGTGCGCAGATCAGTCTCCGGATCGGCGAGCACAAGAAAGCCGAAGCGGATCGGCTCGAAGCCGAGCGCGCGAAGATCCGCGAGGAGGAGCAGCGCAAGGCTCAGGCCGACGCGGACGCCAAGGCGCCCGAGGAGCGGCGGCAGCAGGAGGCGAAGGAACGCACCGCGGACGAAGATGCGCGGCTGGCTCACGAATCTGGCGCCACGTCACTCGGAGAGGGTACGTCCGAGCCCACGAAACCGCGCCCCGCGCCATCACGCCCGGCACCCTCTGCCGAGGATCTACGCGAGTCGGCACGTCGGACGCGGGAGCGAGCCGACTACGCCGAACGCAGCTCAGATCGAAACGCTGAGCGAGCCGAGGCCGACCGACTCGATGCTCGGGCCGCGGCTATGGAGCAGGCCGAGTCGCGCGACCGCCCGCTTATGGTCGAGCTTGGCGAGTGGCAGAAGGCTCACGGGATCAGCGCGGATGCCATGGAGGCACTGGTCGGAATTTTGCGGGATCGAACGCCGCTGCTGGATATGGCGGCATGAGACCGAACCAGCCCATGGCCAATCGCCTGGGCGCGCGCAGAGGTGATCGAGAGGGAGGATGAGCGATGATGACCACCAGACCCGAAGCAGTAGCAGCCCTAGTGCTGCGCCACTCGCTAGCCATTGGTGCGCAGCGTTACGCGCACATAGCCGTCACTAGCGCGCTGCGTGCGCTGGAGGATGGCCACACGGCACACCGTGCTGTGCGACGCGGGGTGATTGTGGCGGAAGCAATGGTGGATGGGTGCAGGGAGGATGAGCGATGACTGATAAAAAAGATTGGACGCACCACACGTTCAATCCCTGGATTGGGTGCACCAAGGTCGGCCCCGGCTGCGATCACTGCTACGCCGGGGCGCTGACGGACACTCGCTACGGCCGGGTGAACTGGGGTGCTGGGAATCCGCGATCGCGCACCAGCGAAGCGAACTGGCGAAAGCCGCTGGCCTGGAACAAGCGCTGCGAGAAGCTGGGGATCCGCGAACGAGTGTTCTGCGCCAGCCTGGCTGACGTGTTCGACAACGAGGCCCCGCAGGAGTGGCGCGAGGATCTCTGGGATTTGATTCGAGCAACGCCGAACCTCGACTGGCTGCTGCTCACCAAGCGGATCGGCAATGCGCCGTCGATGCTGCCGATGGTGCGAATTCCGAACGTGTGGATCGGGGCGACGGTCGTGAACCAGCAGGAGGCGGAGCGGGACATACCCAAACTGTTGATCCTGAATGCAGCGGTTCTGTTCCTTAGCATGGAGCCGCTCCTGGGACCGGTAAACCTGGCTGGTCTGCGATGCGCATACTTCCGCGGGCAGCAGCTCGGCGCACCCATAGTAGCCCTCAAGTTCGGTGAGACCTTTCCTCTTGACGCAGCGCCTGCCGGGTACTTCGACGCGCTGCGTGGTCGATCGCTCGCTCGCGTAGAGCCAGACGAGGGGTTGGCGGACATCGGTGAGCAGCATTCGAAGATCGACTGGGTAATCGTCGGCGGCGAGTCTGGGCCAGGAGCGAGACCGATGCACCCGCAGTGGGCTCGAAATGTTCGCGATCAGTGCTTGGCGGCCGGCGTACCGTTCCTGTTCAAGCAGCATGGCGAATGGATCGGCGAGGAAGACCTCGATTCCGCTGCGCTTATGGCTCCGCAACAAAGCGATCCCAATGACCACCTACACCGCCACGATTTTCCCGACGGAACCAGGGTATGGAAAGCGGGCAAGAAGGCGGCCGGACGAACCCTGGATTGGCAGACCTGGGACCAGGTGCCGGAGGCGGGATGAAAGCGAGACCGCTTCTGTTCAAGGACATCATGATCCAGGCGTTGCTGCGCGAGATCGCACAACCGGGTGCCGGCAAGACTATGACGCGGCGTCTCGTCAATCGGCTTCGAGGGTTCGGTCCAGTCACCGAATGCTGAACAAGGGTAGGCTTCGATAGATGCCAAAAGGAGTCACGCCATGGGAATGGGAATCGTCGGAGGGTTGGCAGCACTGGCGTTCCCAGTCGCCGCAGTCGTGACGTTCATCATGATAATGATGAAGTGGGACACTTGGGGGACTGCGAAGTGCCTGCCACTCGTCCTGGTCTGGGCCGCGTTCTTCGTCACCCTGGCGCTCTGGTGATCTGCATTCTTCCGAGCTGGGCCTCGCACGGCCTGACACTGACTTTGCTGGCCCTGGCTGTGGGGTCCGGCTACTTCGCTTTCAGCTCCCTCAGCCGCGTTGGCGCACGGCGCTACCCGCGCATGGACTTCGACGACTCGCACCGCCGCCGGTGGTGGGAATCCTGCGGTATGGCACTCGGCTTCTTCGTCTTCGTGGTCGTCGGGATCGTTGCCGGAGAATCCTTGCGCCCCCTGGCCTGTGACCTGGTGGGCACCTTCCAGCCCCCTCCGGACTACTCTTTGCCCTGAAGCGCCCGCTGCTGACGATGAAGTTCGCGCATCTTGCGCTTAATGACCTCGATCTCCTGCTTGCGGCTATCTTCAGAGCCGATGTTGCGGAACTCGTCCATGGACAACTGGCGGGCCTGGGCTTGAAGCGCGCGCATCTTGCGCTGGATCTCGGAACCGCGGAAGTAGTACCCCAACTGGACGTCATGCGGCTGGGCCTTCACGCCGACGCCGGAGAGCAAGGCGCCTGGAACGCTGTACGGGCGGCCAAGGAAGTCGCGCTCACCCTTACGGGCTTTTTCGAGCTTGTCGTAGTGCCACGATCCCGGGACGTAGGCGGCAGAGGGCATCCAGGCTTTCCAGAGGTAGTCGACCCGCTTCTCAGCCGCCTCGGTGCCGGTATCGGTCTGCCGATCAACGATGTCACGGCCGGTGAACGCCGACCGGTTCAAGACGATCTCGAAGGCCAACTGCATCGGGCCACCGAACTGGAACCATGCCGGGAGACCGATCTGGCCTTGATTGGTGTCGAAGACGTCGCCAGCGGGGATCCAGCGGAACACATCGAGGAACAGCGGGTTGTCGTGCTCGTCCTTCATGGGCAGGCGCATCATGCGGTGCACGCCGATGTCCGTGAAAGGAACGCTCGCCCAGGTGGTGCCCTGCTGGTAATCCCGCATGGTGCGCCGCTCTTCATCCTCGTCGCCCGGCTCGAGCTCATAGGCCATGAGGTTCGCCAGGTAGCCGATGGTGGCGTACTTGGCGATCTTCCAGGGTCGGTGAGCGATCGCCGTGGCGATCGCCGGCACCGCCCGGTACGTGTAACTGATGAAAGGCAGCACGGTCTCGCGCAGCGCATTGATCCAGGGCGCCCGGATGTCGTAGTTCAGGAACTGCTCGCGGGCGATCGTAGCCGCTTCCTGTGCTGACGCGCCGAGACCACGGTGCCGCATGTAGGTGGCCATCCGGAACAGTTCGTCCTCCGTCTGGTAGAAGTTGGTCATGGTCCGGTCGGCTTTCTTCGCCACGTCCCACAAGCCGTAGGCCAACTTCGACAGGAGTCGTGTCCGCCCCTCGACGTCATCCCGGGTGCTGCGAGCCTCTTTCATGATCTCGTCGAGCATAGGGTCAACGTGATTGCGGCTCAGTTCCTGCTGAACGAAGCCGGCGCCGAAGGCGCCATGCTCCCGGGCTTCCTGGAACATCTCGCCCTTCGAGCGATACTCCTGGATGCCGCGCACCAGATCCGAGAGCCGAACGTCGATCAGATCCATGAGGACCAGGTTCGACATCACGTTGTTCATGTGCACGACGGGCGACCTGGCGGTTTTATTCGTCTTCCATTGGGTGAGGATCGCGCGCCAGGTGCCCGGCTTCTGCATGCGATCGAGCTCGTTCAGGTCGCGCCAGATTTCCGGGCGCACCAGTCGGCCGCCGAGATCGCCCCAGTGCATCTTGCCGGTGTCGGCGATCTTGGTAGACGGCACCCGCACCCAATCGACGCCCGTGAAGGTCGCCAGTCGCCGGGCCTGCTCGGCATTCGCCACCGTCTCGCCGGTCCTGGCCTCGGCTACCGACCAGTCAGGGTTCTTGGCGATGTCGCGGAAGAAGCGGCCGTTGGCGACATCGTGCGCCATGAGCTGGTAGGTCTTGATGAGGTTGTAGCGCGCATCCAGGATCTCGCCCATGGACTCGCGCTCAGCCTTGGTGAAGTCGCGACGCAGGCGGAGCTTCGAACCCTTGGCGCCGGTCACCTCCCACTTGCCGCGGTTCTCCCAGGACTGGAACCGCGCGGGGACCGCTTGATCCGCCGGCCAGAAGACGCGCTCCAGGCGCCGGCGCTTACGAGGACCGCCTTCCTCGATACCCGGCGCCGTAGCGGTCCCCTCCCTGATCGGAGCCAGCCGATCGAAGATCACCCACTCGGTCCCGCGAAGCTGCTTGTCCGCCTCGCCGGCCTTCAGCTTCGACCCCCACCAGTCGCGGGGCGTATCCCGGAGCAGCCGCGCGGTGTCGACGTCCTCCTTGAGCCCGCGCGCACGCAACTCGTCGCCGTGGATCTTCCGGCGGTGCTTGGTGAGGACGTTGTGCGCCCACTTGGGCAGTCCCTCGAGCTGCTGCTGGTGCTTCATGTAGGAGCGATGCAGGTAGGTGCCGACGTGGCGCTGATAGGTGTCGGCCTCCAGCAGTCCCAGGGCCACCATTTCCTGGCCCAGTTGGTCGATGGCTTCGCGGATCGGCGCAGCCAGCGCATTCATGGCGTCGTCGCCCACGGCTTCACCGGTGAGGATCGCCTGCAGGGCTCTGGCTTCAGCCGGTCCCACCTTGGCGTCAGCCAGGCGCTTCAGGAACGCTTCGCCGGAGGCCAAGATCCGCGCCTCGTCTGATTTGGCCTCCATCTCGCGCTGGGTGAACTCGCCATCCAGGCCATAACGATCGATGAGACCCGCGCGCGCGGTCTCGATCATGGGATTCATCCACTCGAGCACGCCGTCGGGCTTGAACTTCGATTCCAGGAGCGCGCGCTTGGCGGCGCCCTCGACCTTCACGCCAGCCTTCAGGCGACCGGCGCTGTCCACCATGCCCATGACATCGAACGGGATGCGGAACATGCGGTCGATGGGCTGACCCTTGGCAAACGCCCTTTGGGCGTTGGCCTGGCGCTCCATGGCGTCGGCGCCATCCAGGTCTGGCGGAATTCCGCGGGAGTAGCGGGTGTCAGGGTTGGTTGAATCGAAGGTGCCGCGGGCGCCCCTTCCCGTCACCAGCATGCGCTCCGCGCGCACGATCATGGCATCCAGTTCCGTGGCCGTGAACGGCACCCGGAAGCCCAGGCGGCGCAGGAATCGACGTATAGCGGCGTGAATCCGCGTCATCAGTGGATGGCGAACATTCTCCTCCGCCATCTTGGCGATGCTCTCTGAGGCTTCGACCGACTCGCTGATGCTCGGCCCGTAGGCGCGCCGCACGCCCTCGGCGATCTTCTTGATACGCGGATCGCTGCGCTTCAGATGCCGGACACGATCCAGGACATCGCCGTACTCGTCGCCGAGCAGGGTTTCCATGCCGTAGTGGCCCACCGCCTCATGCGCCAGGGTCTTGCGCGCATGCGTCAGGCTGCGAATCTGGTCCGCAATAATGTAGACCACCGGCTGCCCGCCGGCGTCGTCATAGACCCCCGCGGCGTCATAGGCGCCAGCACGCTCCACCTGATCGCGAAGGTGCTCGGGAAGCTGCTCCCAGGAGTCCACGACATCAACGAAGGGTCCGTGCTCCCACGTCAGGGCGATCTCGGCGACCGCATCCTGAATGTCCGAGACGGATGGGCGAGAGCCGGTATCGGGAATGCCGCCGGCGGTCTCGCCAGATCGGCTGAATTGGGCACCACCCTCGGGCGAAGCAGCCGGAGATTCTTCCTTCGGTGGCGCCAAAGCGCGCTCGAGCTCGCGGACCTTCTGCGTGAGCGATTCGATCTCTTCTTGGCCGGTGAAGTCTTTGCCAGCCTGGGCCTCGTACTCCTTCAGGGTGCGCTCGGCATTTGCCACTCGATTCTTGGCGCTCTGAAGGTCGTTATCGAGAGAACGGATGATGCTTTCCAGGGACTGAATGAGCCCGCGCGCCGACCCCGTGACCGTGACATCGGTCTCATGCCCGCCCTCACGGCGGATCATCAGTGCCGTGAATCGGTTGGGCTCATTCCCCCAAGCGTCGGCAACAATATCGAACCCAGCCAAGGCGCCAACCTTCCTGCCTTTGATCTGGCCCGACTCGCCCTTCATGTTATCGATCTCGCCGAGAATCAGGTCGCCGGCGTCAACGCGATCGGTGTAGGTGCGCCCGCCAACTTCGATCTCGAAGTTTTCGCCGCTGACATCCTTGCGACGGGCGATGTCCGCCTCGATTTCAGGAATGCGATTGCCGTAGTGGCTCAGGTGATCCTTCGCCCGGGAGATGCTGTCGCGAACAGACCATTGCTCGCGCTCGAAGGCTGCCTTCTTGCGCTGGGCACGCTCCAACTTCTGCCGGAGCTCTGTGAGCTCGATGAGCCGCGGATCCGATGTGGTGAGAGCCTTGGCCTGCTCGTATTGACTGGCCTCGCCCAAGTCCTCCATGTCACGTAGGTTGGGGTCACCTTCGAAGAACCCCTGAATAAAGCGGGCCTTCGTCTCCATCATCCCCCACATGGTCGAATCGTAGGTGCCTTTGGTGGAGTAATCGTGGATCTCGACCTCGGGATTCATGTTCCCCTGGCGAATGGCCCGGCCGTTGCGCTGCTCGTCGTCGGCCGGATACCAAAGTGGATCGAGGTTGTGCACCGCGTAAAGTCGCCGCTGTGCATTGACGCCGGTTGCCATCTTGGCAGTGGAACCCACCAGCACACGAATCTTGCCTTCGTTCATGTCGTTGAATAGGCGCTGCTTGGCGACGTGGGTCTTGTAGTCGCCGATGAACGCGATCTCGCCCTTCGGCACCCCTCGCCGGACCAGCTCGGCGCGAATGAAGTCGGGCACCACAAAGCCGCGCGCTGAAGACAGGCCCAGGTTGGCAAAAACCATCTGCGTCGCCGGCCCCTTGTCGACAGGCTTTTCGCTGTAGCCTTTCTGCGCCGGGACGTGAAGCGGCTGCCTCTTTGTCTCTTGCCAGAGGCGAAACACGTTATCGACCAGAAGATTCAGTTTGCTCCCCGGATCATTCGGCAGGTCAGGGTCGACCAACCGCATATCGATCGCGGCGTGGCGGCCATCGTTGATGACACTGAGAATGATGTCGTCACCAGGCGACGGCGGGCCGGTTCGTTGCGCGATCGCCTCCATGCGCTCTGCGAGGTTAGCCTGGTAGTCGCCAAGCAGATCGGACCCCTCGGCGAGATTCATCTGCCGCGCGCCGCCTTTGATCTTCGGGCGCGTGACGTACTGCTCGAGCTGCTTGCTGGTCACGACATCCATGTTCTGCCGGACCATGGCCGACAATTCCGGGATGTTCACGAACTTGGCGAAGCGCGTGACCGGCTTATAGCCACCGGACGGATCCTGCTCGAGATTGGTGACCGTATCCCCGAAGGCGCCAGCCCAGGCGTCGAAGTGCTCCAGGCTGCGGTCGCGCAGCTCGTGCGGTTGCAGGTAGCGGCTGACCGTATAGAGCTCCGCCATGGTGTTCGTCACCGGCGTACCGGATGCCAGCACCAGATTGCGGCCTGGATTGATCGTCTCCAGGAACCGCGTCTTCACGAACAGATCCCAGGATGACTTCGATCCCTCGGGGCTGATTCCCTTCACGTTGGTCATCTTGGTGCCGAAGTCGAGCTTCCGGAACAGGTGCGCCTCGTCCACGAACAGGAAGTCGACGCCCATTTCCTCAAATGTGAAGACCTGATCGCGCTTCTTGGTGGCCTGGCCGGAAAGCCTTTGTTCCAGCCGCTCGATCTGCTTCTCCAGCCGTGACCGCGTGATCCGGCTGTCAGTCTCGGATTTCGCTTCCTCCAGCAGATGTCTGTACTCGGCGATCTGCTCTTGAATCAAGGCGTCCTGGAACTGATCGGAAATGGGGATCATGCCGAACGCGGAGTGGGTAATGATGATCGCGTCGAGATCCTCGTTCGCCACGTCGGCAATGAACTGCTTGCGGCGATCGGTATGGAAGCGACGCTCATCAGCGACGGCAATGCGCGCCGTTGGGTACTGCTCGTAGAACTCCTTGGTGAACTGCCCGAGCATGTGGTTGGGGACGGAGTACATGGGCTTGCGCACCAATCCCAGGCGACGCATCTCCATGCCGGCGCCAATCATGGCACTGGTCTTGCCGGCACCGACGCCGTGCGCCATGTAGGTGTTGCCGTCCTGGATGATCCGGGCGATCACGGCTTTCTGGTGCGGCCGCCACGACCAGCTCGACGCGACGCCTGGCGTGGTGAGGTAAGTGCCGTCGTACTCACGCACGACGAGGTTGTTGTATTCCTCGTTGTAGAGCTGCGCCAGCGATTCCGACCGCTCCGGGCTCTCCCAGACCCAATCCGAAAAGCGCTCCTTGAGCGTGGCCAACTTATCCTGCGCCGCTTCCGTCGCGGCAGCATCGAGGTGAGCCTTGCCTTCGGCATCCTTCCGGTAGACCTTCGGGTCTTGCCGGTTCAGCGCATCCTGCAGCAGTTTCGGCGCCGGCTTGTCGGCGGTCCCCCAGGTGGCCTGGGCCGCAGCGCCATGGGAGTCTCCATTAACTTCCCAGAGAGCCAGGGCAGGTGTGTATTTCACGCTCATGCGCCGAAGTCCCAGGGCATCGGTGCCAAAAGCTTCGATCGTCTCAGTGGGAATCCAGGGCATGCCGAGATTCGCATTGATCTGAGTGGGCGGGATCGTTGCCGGCTGGGCCGCCTCCATGGCATCGACGTTGCGCTGGAATCTGCGCTCTCGACCCGCAGCAGCCTTGGCCATGCGGAGCTTGCGACGCACGTTACCCGAAAGGTACGCATCCCGGGTTTCCCACCGATTCTCGGTGCCTGGCAGGCGGAAGATGTTGTCGCCTAGTTGCTCGATCGCCTCGCTTTCCGAGACCCCGGCAGACCGGGCGACCTCGGCGATGTCCAGGCGACCATGCTTATTCAGGACGTAGAGCATCGCATCCGAGACGGATCGTATTTCAGGGGCGCGCTCGCGCTTGATGATGTTCTCGAAGAACACCATCCCTTTTTCGCTGCTGCCCGTCTCATCGTTGTACTTCTCGATCGACCGCAGCCGATAGCTCTCCGGGTCGTCCATGAACGGATCGATATTCGGTCGCTTCTCGATGACGACATCGGGCATGTCTTCATGGTTGAAGCTGCCCTCATCGAACGAGTGGCCGGCGGCCAAGGCGTCCTCGCGGGCTTTCTTGCGGGCGCTGGCGATCTTCTGGAGCGACGCGCCATCGTCGATCATCTGCGAGGCGTCGAAGTCGCCTTCGCGCCAGACTTCGCCGGCATAGCGAGCTTCTTCCCGGGCGTCTGCGCGCGCCGACTCCTGCTGGATAGATGTCGGTCGCCGGAACGACTGCGCGACTTTGTTGATCGGTCCGAACTTTTCGACGAAGGCGTCATAGGCGGTGTTCAGGCGCTCCCGCGCCGTGGCGGCATTGGCGGCGTCCTCGGCCAGATCCGCGGTGTAAACCGCGCGCAAGGCATCGCGCACGGGAACCAGTGTCTCGATGCGCTCGAGCTCTGCCTGCGTCTTGCCGCGCTCCACGCCTTTGCCGCGACGCTGCACCGGGCGGCCAACGCCCTCGCGCTGCTGCATGAGTTTGCCATCGCGGCCGAGGTAGAAGCTGCCTTCCTTGCGCTCGGACGTCCCGAAGTCGACCTCGGCACGATCCTTGGGCGTCGCCCAGTCCGACATCACATCGCGCGGCAGGCGCGCCATGGCTCCGCGCAGGGCTGTGTCGAGATCGAAGTCTTTGCCGGCACGCACCGCATAGCGGTTTTCGTACAACGGATCGAAGAAGCCTTGTTCGCCAAGCACCATCTCCGGGTGCTCGGAGAAGTACCTGTTGACGTTGCCCTGGGTGGCATCCCCCTCCTTGTTCGGCAGGGTCGCCACAACGGTTTCAGTCCATGACGTGTCTCCGGCTGGCTCGTCCGGGAGCCGCTTGCGCAGGAACACAATGTCGGTAGTGACGCTGGTGCCGGCATTGCGCTCGAAGGCATTGTCCGGGAGGCGAACCGCGCCCACCAGATCGGCGCGCTCAGCCATGTACTTCCGGGCGCCGTCGTCCATCTTGTTCATAGTCCCCGCGCTGCTGATGAACGCCAGCAGGCCGCCCGGGCGGACAGCATCGAGGCTCTTGGCGAAGAAGTAGTCGTGCAGCAAGAAACCTTGCGGGTAGGCCGCGTCCGACTTGATGGCAACATCCGCGAAGGGCGGGTTACCGATCACCAAATCAAAACTGTCCTTGGGCAAGGGGGCGCGGGTGAAATCATCCTGGCGGACGCCCCATCGCGGGTACAGCAAGCGCGCAATGCGCGCGGTGGTGTGGTCCAGTTCGAGACCGTTGTAGTCCGTTCGGGCCGCGACATCCGCCGGCATGAGGCCGGGGAAGTTGCCGACGCCCATGCCGGGCTCAAAGACCTTACCGCCACGGAACCCCATGCTTTCGGCAGCTCGCCACATCGCGCGGACGACGTTCTCGGCGGTGTAGTGGGCATATTGCAGGGATCGTCGGGCTGTTGCGTATTCCGTGTCGGAAAGCAGCTCCCGGAGCTGTGCGCCAACCGTCTCCAAACCCTTCTCGAAATTGCCCTGGGAGTCAGGGAAGGCGCCTTTGATGCCTCCCCAGCCAACGTATCGGGCGAGAATTTCCTGCTCGGTGCGCGTTGCAGGCCGGCCCTCGGCCTCGATCTCGCGCATGAGCTCGATGGCCTTGATGTTGTCCCGGGCCTTCTGGGTACGACCACGCTCTTCTGCGAGCGCGCCGGGCTCGATGGCGTAGTTTTCGCCCTTTACTCGGGCTGCTTGCTCAGCGGGTCGATCGGCTCGGGGCTGTCGCTCGGGAACTCGATCAGAGTCGCTAGAACTGCCTCCTCTGCCTCCCTCGCCCACGGATCCTTCGGGACTCCGTTCGGCAGCGTCGGAGCCTCCGGCGTCAGCTCCCGAAACATTCGATGAGCTTCCGCCGACTTCTCCTGCAGGTGAGCCTCTATCTGGCCGCTGCGCACCAGTTGATTGAACATCTTGGGCGCGCGATCCCTCATCGCGTGAAGGTATGGGCTCTTGAATTCCATCGGACGTGCCCTCGGCATTGTTGTCCTGCTCTGATTCTACCTGACTGCGGCTGGTCTCAGCACGCTGGTCTCGAGCAAACTGCAGCGCATAGGGCCGCACACCGCTGCCGTACCTCTCAATCAGTGCGCGAATGAAATCGGCGACGTCTTTGCCGGCGGCCCGAAAGTCCTTGAGCATCTGCTCGAAGTGCGGTTTGGCCTTGGCGTAGGTCTCGGAATCGAAGGACAGGCCGCTGTTCATGCGCCCCGATCCGCCGAACAAGGCGTCGAGTGCGCTGAGCGCGTTCTTGCCGGCACTGGTCAGGTTGACGCCGGCGCTCTTCGCGATCTCCGCGGCGCCACGATCTGCGCCCGCGTCCGTGCCCGGATCCTTTTCCAGTTCGACCTTGCTCTTTTGGCGCCGAGGCTTCTTCTTGCCCTCGCCAGTGGTCGCGGTCTTCGCGCGCTGGCCGGTGGGCTTGTCGGTCTCCGCCGCACCCATTTCAGCGTCGATCCGGTCGAACATCTCCAGGAACTGCTCATCACTCATGGACTGCAGTTCGGAAACGACGTCGCCGGCGGACTGCGGGGCATCCTTGGGCTTCTGCCGCTTCGCCGCAGCAGGGTTCAGCATCACCAGCGTTGCGGGTGCGCCATCTTCGTTGAGCATGGCGGCCACTTCGGGATCGCCCTCGATGGTTGCGAACCCCGGATCGGCGAACTCCACGGCGTCGTATCCGGCCTCGCGCGCGGACTGCAGCAGCGACTCACCCTGACTCATCCTTGGCATGTCATCGACGCGCAGGATGCGGATGCCGGCCGGCAGGCTGAACTCGAGCACGCTGCCGGCGCTTAGGTCGGGGTCTCTCTGCGAGCGAAGCTGGGCGTTCTCCTCGGCCCGGCGACCGAACCACTCGGCAGCCCGCCGGCTGCGCGTGACATAGAACTGGCTGCCCTGGTCGAAGGCTCCGCCGCCGACACCGGACCCTGCGCGCTGTGCGTCGAAGGCGTCGAAGTCAACGCCCTGGGCTGCGCCGTGATAGACCGACAGCGGCTCCTTGAGCGTGATCGTGGTGCCGTGCTGCGTGAGGTCGGCACCCTTAGCCTCGGCAAACCGCTGCGTGGTATCGGCCTCGGCAAGCCAGGCTTTGAAGCCGTCGAGAGAGGTCTCGGTGATCGCGCCCAGGCCCTGCCAGCCGGATTCGTAGCTCGACAGGTAGCCTTCGCGGGCTGCGGCCTCGTTCCCGAAGCCGATCATGACCTTGTGCTCATCGAAGTTTCGGTTGCCGATCTTCACCTGATCGATGACGAACACGGGCAGACTGGCATCCTCGGCGCCCGGCCCCAGGAAGACGTCGACTTGATCGCCGTCCCGGGCCTCGGTGCGATTGATGTAGCCATAGTGGTGAGCCATTGTGGTCTGCCACTGGTGACCGTTGGCGTTGGTGCCTGATCGCGTGGAGCCACGGGGGTTCTCGATGGCGATGTCCAGGCCGTGCAGCGAGATGTGGCCCTTCTTGTAGTTGCCGGCCTCGATCTGGGCTTCCGATGGGCTGGTGTCGGTCTCTGCGGCGGCCGCGTCGACGGCGCTGACGGGTGGCAATTCGTCCAGGTGGCGTTCCCGGATGAAGAACCCGTCGTCCTTCTTGAAGGTGTAGGGATCGATCGCCTTGGCCTGGTCTTCAGTCAGGTCCGTGCGGATCACGCCGCGCAGGGTCTTGCCCTTCTTCGTGACGTGCTCGACGATCTCCGGGGCCGCCTCGTCCCGGGCGCCGCTCTTGGTGTCGATCTCTGCGCGCAGGGCTGGCAGCTTCTTGCCTTCGGTGTCGATGCCCAGGTGCTTCGCGTACTCGCGCGCCTTCAGCAGATTCTCGCGCCAGTTCGGGCGCGGCGTGAATGCCTCGGCTTCAGTGCCGGCGGCGCGCATGAGGACGTCGCGAGTCCAGACGTCCCCGTGCTTGAGTTTGAATTGGCCGGAATTGGCGTCCAGCGTGACGAGCTTCTGCCGCTGGAGTTCGGCCAGAGCGCTTTCTGCTTGCTCGCGCGTGAGATCGAACTGTTCCACTGCGGAATCGATGAAGCTCTGGCGAGCGTTCTCTTGGCGTTGCACCAGGGGCTC
>Ga0306868_1000891_pt1 | contig 17088 bp, 19 predicted proteins | sample AntRauTorckE6832_FD_190411 | JGI IMG/M metagenome (GOLD analysis project Ga0306868, IMG submission 190411) | Saline lake microbial communities from Rauer Islands, Antarctica - Metagenome Torckler E6 #832 (v2) (version 2) | ecosystem: Environmental > Aquatic > Non-marine Saline and Alkaline >... | reverse complement strand
CGCCTAACTCGATGATACGTGGCTTATCAATGTGTAAACGCCACACAAACAGCTCACTGAGAATCTTGTTAAAAATGAAATTCGTTACCACGGACAACTTCCTGAAATAACGCTTAATCTGATGGGAGGAAGCCAGTTGGTCAGTGGTGCATTCCAGCAGGCTGGCATATCCTTCTTCTGCTTTACGCTGGTCGAAACCACTTATAGCCATATTAGTGCCATCCATAAAATAAGCAATTATCTGGTTTAGAAATGATTGTAAGGAAAGCCCTTTATTGTTTACTGAAATCACCCCTTCAAACACCCTGGCTATTAGCTTATATAAGCCGGTTTTCTGGACGTAGCGAAGAAATAAAGGAAGGCCCCCGCGGGCTGAAATTTTATCGTTTGTGACGCCAATTTTTGTTATCTTAGTACCCATAAAAGATAGTGTTGTGCACCTAATTGGTGAATGTTATTTTTTTGTTTTTACACCACTAAAGTACACATTATCAATTACCTGTGCAACCTATCTTTTATCTTTTTTTGATGAAAATCGCTCAATTTAGGTTAGAATTATTTTCATTTAACATGTAATCAAAATAGAAATGATAGGCACTATCAGCAGATTTTGACTTTGTATGCGCTATAAGCAATGAATCTGTGAAGCTTAAGATATAATTAAGCTCAGATGTTTCTTCATTAGTGAAAACCTGTTTAATAATGCTGTTATTATTTATATTCTGTGGCTGCATTGGAAATAATTCAAATGCAAAAAACAGACAGACCAAAATAAATGAGTGCATAGTTTATTGATTTAAAGTTGAATTTAGTTTCACTGTCGCTAAATTAATGTTTTGATATAGATGATAAACTTAACATTTTCTTTGCATTTAGACTTAACAGATTAATTATAAGTGCTTGTAAGCTCTTCCAAAACTTTTTTTCTGTTTAGAATGGTCATTTTCTTTATTTTCCATATTGATAAGTTTCCAGACTTATATCCTTTTTATAATTCATTGTTATCAAATGGATAGCTGCAATTAGTCGTTGAGTTTTATCGCAGAAGTCAAATTTTTCATGATGGCTGATTAACTCATTTCTGGCCATTGGTCCTATACCTTATTTTTAACTCTTGATTCGCATAAATAACAAAATAAAGAGGCTGCCTCATAGTGAAACACTGTCTTTGTTTACGTTGTTATTTATTGGCTATTATCATAGACTATTTATCAAATGTTTTCTTACTAGTTTCATAGTTGAAATAGACTGTTTTTAACATCCACTTTTTATCATATTGAAAAATCAGAGAACCAATTCTGGCTTTGTTTTGTACACATATTGTGTCGTGCCTGTTCAGATGTTCTACCCAGATATTAGGAGTTCTATCAATGTATTCAATCATAGTTTCATTATGATTTGATTTACTTAATCCTGAAATCTGACTTAAAAATTCATTATAATACTCTATGAAATTAGCTTTGTCTATTTCAAGCTGCGGGTTTTCATCAAGTGGTAACTTTACTTCTATAGGAAAGCTAACCATATCTTTTAGAATCAATGTATCTTTATTGATAGTGGCTTTCCTGAATTGGCTCCAAAACTTGTTAAATGATTTGTTATTACATTTACTTAATATTATTGTGCTATCATTACTTTTACAAAGTTTTAGTTCTTGATTATCAAAACCTCCTTGCATTTCCAACATGTGAAAATTTATAAATATCATTGGAAATATCAAAATTAAAATATTACTTAGTTTATTCATACTATCTTGTTTATATTAATACCAACGTAATCCCAGTAAATTATCAGAATCATATTTTATGATATTAACCGAACTTGATTGATTCCCTCCTAAAATCTTTATGTCATCACCATCTACACCGACTACGAAGCCAACATGACCTCCGCCTCCGTCTCGTGAAAAAATTGCTACTTGTCCAAACTGAGGATTATCAATAGAGGCTTCAGAACCCCAATTTAACCAGTTTTTTGCCCATCCATCGCCAGTGCCTTCAATACCTACCTCATCAAATATTCTATTGTTAAAACCTGAACACCATGGCTGATCTGAACTTAAATTTATCGGTTCTTGAAATAAATTATAAATTCTTGTACTATTATTTGCTTCATTTAGCCCTCGATAGTCATACGCTATGTCCATAAAGGAAATGGAGTTTGATTTAAGATTTCCAGAACTAACTGAATATTGCATATTTGAATAATCAACTCTTGGTGTTCTATAATTTATACTTCTCAAACTTGATCTTTCGATATGATTTTTAAATCGAAAGTGCCCAATTAGTGATTGTTCTGGCCTCCTTCCAGTCCAAAAATCACCACCGTAATTTTTTGCGCGAATTCCACCTGATATACCTCCCATAAAACCACCTGTTAAGGCCTGGCTGGCTCCAATCGAGAATCCTTTACCCAGAGGGGAGCCGAATTTATTGCCAGCCCTCAACTTGTTAATAGTAGTTTGTATTCCTGAGCTTTTCATGAAAAGGTCATTTTTATAGGAGAATCGCTTCTATGTGTATGGATTTAACCATAGTATTATCAGCTTACCATAAAGCATTTTAGAGGTCAGCAGTTAACTACATATGGTAGTATTCATTAAAATCACGGGATATCTGGAATTATTCAACGCCAAAATTTTCTTTTGTCAGCTCTGTGTTTTATTACGAGATTTCGTTTAGACATTGTGGGGTTGAAGCCATTAGATTCCTCCTCCCTCAATTGCGCTAAAAATTTGTGTAAGATTTCTTACCGTCTACTTGCGCAATTTCGGTCATCGGAATGACAGTTTGTCAATGCGTTATGAGAGAAAAAGGGCGCGCCGACTCATATGAAATATAACAAGGTGTCGGCGCGCCCTTTTTCTTTGTACACCCCAAAAACAACGTCATGCTGACCGGAGATGCAAAGTGAAACGGAGCATCGAAGGGAAGCATCTAATTTCCGGAAATCAATCAAGATCATTGAATATGCAGTTATCTAATGACCTCAAAAGCATTTATATCGTTTGCTGTTTAGGGTGCTTTTTCATGGTATAAAAATATGAATTATATTGTATGCAACCAAATTTGGTAAAGGTTTAAATTTTTCTCTGCTATCCGGCGCTTTTTTAATAACTGTCCTCAATGGCTAGATGCTTCCCGGTTTATTACATGACTCAAAGATAGAAGGAATTGCGTAATTTTTAATAATTGCCAGACTATCAAAATATCTCTGATTGCTTGTGGCCAAAGTTTTTGTTTTTTTAGGTACAAAGGGTGTCATCAGAAATTAGCTCCGGAAAAGAAGGGCGCTGTTTGCTCTGGTTGGTCCACTGTTCCCAAAAAACAGTTTGCGGGTTGTGCAGCAGCCTGATGCGATCTGAGGAACAAAAAAAAACGCCCCGTCTCCGGAGCGTTTTATGGTTATCTATCCCAAATAAGTTTTTAGTATCTTACTTCGGGAGGTGTGTTTCAGCCTTCTGATAGCTTTCTCTTTGATTTGCCGGACACGCTCGCGTGTAAGGTCGAATTTTTCACCTATCTCTTCGAGGGTCATCGGATGCCCGCCGTTAAGTCCGAAATAGAGGCGCACCACATCGGCTTCACGCTGTGTAAGGGTGCTTATGGCCCTGTCTATCTCTTTGCGCAGCGATTCATACATCAACTCTGTCTCCGGGGTGATAGAGTCTTCGCTCTTCATCACGTCATACATGTTGTTGTCTTCATCTTCTTTAAGCGGGGCGTCCATAGATACATGGCGTCCGCTGTTACGCATCGACTCTTTTACTTCGTTGTTGGTTACCTCCAGCAGCTCGGCAATCTCGTCGTGATTTGGCGCGCGCTCGTGTTTCTGCTCCAGCTTGGCATAAGCTTTATTGATTTTGTTGATGGAGCCGATCTTGTTAAGCGGCAGGCGCACAATACGCGATTGTTCTGCAAGCGCCTGCAAAATAGACTGCCGTATCCACCATACCGCGTAGGAGATAAACTTAAACCCCCTGGTTTCGTCGAATCGCTGTGCGGCCTTAATGAGCCCGAGGTTGCCTTCGTTGATAAGGTCAGGAAGGCTTAGTCCCTGGTTCTGATACTGTTTCGACACCGACACAACAAAGCGAAGGTTTGCTTTGGTCAACTTTTCCAGTGCACTTTTGTCGCCCTGTTTAATGCGGCGGGCTAAATCCACCTCCTCTTCTGCGGTTAACAAGTCTACCTTACCGATTTCCTGTAAATATTTATCCAGAGAAGCGGTTTCTCTGTTAGTAACTTGTTTAGTAATCTTTAACTGCCTCATATTCCCCCTTAAGATATCACAAAAATATAACTACGCTTTTTTTCTTCTTTAGTTACGATTTCTTCCTCTGTCGTTTTGCTCTTCCTTGTCGGGTTTTGGAATCAACACTTTTCTGGAGAGCTTAAGTTTTCCTGTTTTATCATCGACAGCAATAAGTTTTACTTTCACCTGGTCTCCCGGATTAAGTACCGAAGTCACATCTTTGATGTGTTTCCAGTCTATCTCTGAGATGTGTAGCAGTCCTTCTTTGCCCGGCATAATTTCCACAAATGCTCCGAAGTTGGTGACATTGGTGACTTTTCCCATATATGTTTCGCCAACCTCAGGTACGGCAATAATGCTGCGGATACGTTCTTTAGCAGCATCTATAGACTCTTTATCAGGCGACACAATTTCGATGTGGCCATGTTCGCCCACCTCTTCAATCACTACTGTTGTGTTGGTGGTCTTTTGGATGTCCTGGATAATCTTTCCTCCGGGTCCGATGATAGCGCCAATAAATTCTTTATCGATCACCATTTTTTCAATGCGCGGCACATGCGGTTTAAATTCCGCGCGTGGCTCTGCAAAGGTCTCTTCCATCTTATCGAGGATATGCAGGCGTCCTGCTTTGGCTTGGTCCAGTGCTTCTTTCATCACCTGAAACGAAAGGCCTTCAACTTTAATGTCCATCTGGCAGGCTGTCACCCCATCGCGGGTACCTGTTACCTTAAAGTCCATATCACCCAGGTGGTCTTCATCTCCCAGGATGTCCGATAACACGGCATATTTGTCACTTTCGTCATCAGAAATCAGTCCCATCGCGATTCCGGAAACAGGTTTTTTAATTTTTATTCCGGCGTCCATCAATGCTAATGTTCCTGCACACACGGTGGCCATAGAGGAAGAGCCGTTAGATTCGAGAATGTCAGAAACGATACGTATGGTGTATGGATTATCCTCCCTGGCAGGCATCACAGGATAAAGCGCCCTGAGTGCCAGGTTACCATGTCCCACTTCGCGGCGGCTTGTTCCCCTGAGGAATTTTGCCTCACCGGTAGAATAGGGCGGGAAATTATAGTGTAATAAAAAGTTGTTTTTGCCTTCAAATACGGCGCCATCTATGATTTGCTCATCCAGCTTGGAGCCGAGCGTTACGGTAGATAGCGATTGTGTTTCGCCGCGGGTGAAGATAGCAGAGCCATGTGCCGAGGGAAGGTAATCCACCTCGGACCAGATAGGCCTGATTTCATCCAGCTTACGACCGTCGAGTCGCGTGCGTTCGTCGAGGATCATGCGGCGCACAGCTTTCTTCTCCACATCGTGAAAATATTTTTTTGCAAGACCCTTGTATTCCTCGGCATCCTCTTCATTTTCAAAGTGTTGTTCCATAAACTCGTCAAACACAGCGCTAAATGCATCGCTCCGCGCATGCTTGTCGCGAATCTGCTGAAAAGCTACTTTATAGCAGGGTTCATAAGCATATTCTTCCACAGCTTTGCGCAACTCTTCGTCGTTGACTTCGTGGTCGTATTCGCGCTTGGGTTGCGCTTTTTCAACACCTGCAGCCAGTTCCAGCTGTGCTTTGCATTGTTCCTTAATGGCTTCATGAGCTTTGCCTATCGCCTCAATCATGGTCTCTTCAGGCATCTCGTCCATTTCACCTTCCACCATCATAATGTTGTCTTTGTCTCCGGCAACAATAAGGTCTAAAACCGCCCTGTCTATTTCTTCAAGACCGGGGTTGACCATAAACTCATCATCAACCAGAGCTATGCGCACTTCGGAAATAGGCCCATGGAAGGGGATATCCGATACGGTGAGTGCCGATGAGGCCGCAAGCGCTGCCAATGCATCGGGGGAGTCGTTTTTACCTAAGGAGATAAGATACACCAAGACCTGCGTTTCAGCATGATAATCATCAGGGAAGAGAGGACGCAGTGCCCGGTCTATAAGGCGGGATATCAGTATTTCGTGCTCCGAGGGACGCGCTTCTCTTTTGAAGAAGCCTCCCGGGAAACGCCCTGCGGCGGCATAATTTTCTCTGTAATCAACGGTTAAAGGAAGGAAGTCAACGTCTTGGTTAGCTTCTTTTCTGGAGACTGCCGTAGCCAGTAACATGGTGTCACCCATCTTAACAACTACTGATCCGTCTGCTTGTTTGGCAAGTTTGCCGGTTTCTAGCTCTATCTGGCGTCCGTCGGGAAGCGTGAAAGCTTGTTTAATTCCAATTTGTGACATAAATAATTCTTTAAAATATCTTGTGTAATAACAATGTATAATACAGAAAAAAGGCAATATCCGCATTGCCTTTTATTCCTGTATGTGTGAAGCTTTACTTACGTATACCTAACTCTTTGATGATAGTACGGTACCGTTCAATATCGTTCTTTTTCAGATAATCCAAAAGACGCCTTCTTTTACCCACCATATTCACTAATGATCTGCGGGTGGCTAAATCTTTCTTGTTTTGTTTCAGGTGAGTGGTGAGGTGTTTGATGCGATGGGTAAACAACGCAACCTGTCCTTCTGGGTTGCCGGTATTTGTTTCCGACTCTCCATACTTTTTAAAAAAATCCTTTTTAACTTCTGGCGTTAAGTACATATTCTCTTCGTATTATATGATTTGCTACTTAAATTTTTGGGCTGCAAAATTATTAATAATTTTCATCATCACCAAAAATTATTTTCCTTCCTGCTTACCAGCTGCAAAGATAAAGGAAATATCGTTATTCACGTTTCACATTAACATACATTTTTTTATTTATAAAAGGTACTCAGGATCCTGTATAGTTGTTTTCTTGACCAAGACAATTGGTTGGACTCTTCAGGCGCATCAAAGGTAACTATAGACTGGTGGTAAAGGATTTTTTTTGATTTGGTTCCAAATAGGTTCCCGGAGAGGTGTGTCTGGAAGCATCAAAGAGATAAAGGGTGTATCAAGGTGAAAATACCGGCTGATGGCAATGCCTGCGATAAGTACATTAAGCAGATTACGCTGGCGCATAAGCTTACGGTGTATGCTATGAAGACCAAGCGAACCACCGACCAGCAATTCATCGAAAAGCTGCGCAATATGCCGGCTGCCTTCGAAGATGCTTACTTCACTGAGGAAGACAAAGAGCGTATGGAGTATCACCACGACAAAGAATAATGCGGTAAAGCTCTAAAAAACGTAAATCGCCAACCTGTTGCAGGCTGGCGATTTTTTATTCTGTAATTCAGGGTTTCAAATATTCCTGAATAGCCTTTACATAGCCTTCAAAGGCTTCCAACCCTTGCTTGGTGATGTGGCAGGTTGTTTGCGGCTTTTTGCCTTTAAATTGCTTTTTAACTGCTATATATCCGGCTTCTGACAGCTTGTCGAGCTGCACGCTCAGGTTGCCCGCCGTGGCGTTGGTGCTGGCTTTGATTTCGGTGAAATTCGCCTTTCCCTCCTTAACCAAAAGAGATACAATGGCCAGCCTTAGTTCGTTATGCAGCAAAGGATCGAGTTTCTTAAGCATAGCTCTTTTTTGATTTGTTTCTTAAAATGTATCCGGGTATCAAGTCGGCGGCTACAATACCCAGAATGACAAACAGCGGGTGATACGTATAAGCGATGAAGATAGCTGCAATGCCGACTAAGTTGCAGACGATGCCGCCCCATATCAGCGGTTTGAATTTCAGCGCCGCACCGGAGGCCACCGTAGCCAGCGCCAGGATAATTAAAATGTGGGGTACCGGACTGCTCTGCAATACCGGACTGAACAGAAATCCGACAATCAGCATGTTGGCGCCGGCGGTAATCCAGATAGCCGACATGATGTTGGATGTGTAATTGGGGCTTCCCTCATTGCGATGCTTCCGGGCTTCATGAATGGCTGTATAAATGGCTCCCGGAATGGCAAGGAAGTAAGGGTAGTAGCTGATATCGGCATATTCGGTTTGTAAAAGCACAAACTGACCCAAGGCACACAAGGATATCAGCCAGCCCCAGAACAGGTAAATAAAGCCGTTTTCACTCATCCGGGCCTTTGCCCCGGAGATCACGTCGTTGATAACTTCGAAACTCTCTTTTGGTGTTAAATCGTTGTTTTGCATAGTGACATTAATTTTAATTTGTTTCTGCAAATATAAAGTAGTTTATAAAATAAACTACTTTATTAACAAATATTTTATGAAAAGATATACAGAAAAGAAAATCACCGTATGTTCCGCCTGATGATGTTTCAGGATTACTAAAAAGTTGACGGCGACGGCGGGAGCTGCCCGGTGCTCTGCTCTTGCAAGCTTTCAGCCTGCTATGCCTGTAAAGCCTGTAAAGCCTGAATTCCATAACAAATTTGGCTGAAAGCCAGGATAAAAGGATCACCGGCTTCCAGCCGGTAAAATAAGGAGAGTTCTGCCTCTATGGGCGGACCACATTTCACGCGTAGCTTTTGTTGCAATATCCTGTTCAGGCTTGTTCTTTTGGTACTTTTTGGACAAGCCAAAAGTACATTATAAGAAAAGCAAGGCCTCATCAGGTTCCGCCTGACGATGATTCAGGATTACTAAAAAGCACACTTCGACGGCGGACGGGAAAGATACAGCACACCAAACCCCGGCCTAAAGGCACGGGGCTAAGGATATTTACGCTGGGAACACTCAAAAAATCAATAGGCAAAGTGTAATCATTTTGCCCTTACAGGTATTCAACCTGCTATGCCTGTGAATCCAGATATTCAGGCAGAGGACTACCTGTCAATATTATAATTCAACCTAAAGATTGAGGGCTCCGATGCTCAAAAGACCCGGCTGGAAGCCGGGGATCCATGATAAATATTGCTCTTTCCCCTACAGGAGATTAACCTCCCTCTCCCTGGGGATAAATGCCGATAATTGTTGGTCTTTTACTAAAGCAGAAGCAGCTCTGAAAGGTGTCTACCTGTAAAGCCAAAACTCCCTCTCCCTGGGGATGCCAGTCCCGACTTATTCAGGAAGGGTTGGGGTGAGCGGATCAGGAAGCAAAGACAGGAAAGCCACCGTGGTTTGCTCTTGCAGGCCTTCAGGCTGCTATGCCTGTGAAAGTGGCAATATTGGCCGCAGAAGAGCTATTACCTTGAAAAGCATCAAAAAAAATATAAAAATGCTTATCATGGTAAGCAAAAAATATGTATATTTGCTTATTAAAATAAGCATAAAATGGATTATCTAAAAGAAAAGTTCAGAAAAAAGGTGTCCCGGACTTCATTATCCTTCATCAGGAGTATTATAAATGATATTGAATGGGAATCGCGGTTGACAGGGATTAAAGGTGCACGCGGTGTAGGGAAAACAACGCTTATTCTCCAATACATTAAAAAATATCATCAGCGCGATGATTCTGTTTTGTATGTTAGTTTAGATGACATTTGGTTTTCTGATCACAGGCTGACCGAGCTCACCGATGATTTTGTAAAAAAAGGCGGACAATTTCTTTTTCTTGACGAAGTGCATAAATATCCGGATTGGTCGATTGAGATAAAGAACATTTATGATGATTATCCGGAGCTACACATTGTGTTTACGGCTTCCTCCATGCTTGAGATACTCGATGCCAGGGCAGACCTTAGCCGAAGGGCGATTGTATATAAAATGCAGGGGCTTTCTTTTCGCGAATATCTGAATTTCACACAGCGTTTGGACTTGAAGCGCTATTCCTTAGAAGATATTATTGCGAATCAGTATTCTATTGAAGAAGAGATATTGCAGCAGATGAAACCGCTCAGGTTTTTCCAAAATTACCTGGAAAAAGGCTATTATCCCTTTTTTAAAGAATCCACCTCTTTATACTATGCTCGTATTGAAGAGATTATTAATATGATTACAGAAGTTGAATTGCCTCTGCTGCGAGGCGTAGATATTTCATTTTCGCAAAAACTAAAAAAACTCTTGCTGATGATTTCAGAAAGCGCTCCTTTTATCCCCAATATTTCTAAACTCAGCGAAAGGATAGGTATCAACAGGAATACGCTTATCAGCTACTTACATTTTTTGCAGGAAGCCGATCTAACTAAAAATATTTATAAAGATGCTTCAGGAATCAGCCGGATGCAAAAGCCGGATAAAATCTTTTTAGAAAACACAAACCTTGCTCATGCAATAAACCCTTTTAGTCCTGATATGGGGAATATAAGAGAAACATTTTTTCTGAACCAGTTGCAATACGATCATAAAATTTCATATCCCGATAAAGGCGATTTTGTTATTGATGATGAATGGCTGTTTGAAATAGGAGGCCAAACCAAAGGACTAAAGCAACTTGCCGGTTGGAAAAAGGAGAAAGCCTTTGCTGCGGTGGATGATATTGAATATGGGTATGACCGGCGAATTCCGCTTTGGCTGTTTGGGTTTTTGTATTGATTTTAATTGATGATTTACACAACAAATTTGGCGTGAAACCGGAATAAAAGGATCACCGGCTTCCAGCCGGTAAAATATCGCTCTTTTCCCTATAGGATAATAAACTCCCTCTCCTTGGGGATGAATGCCGATAGCTATCGGCAGGGGTGAGGGGATTACGAAGCAGAGACAGGAAACACCTCCGTGCTTTGCTCTTGCAGGCTGATATGCCTGTGAAATTTGTAATGACCAATGGAGAACAACCTGACAGCGCTAAGAATCAACCTAAAGTTTGAGGGCTCCGATGCTCAAGAGACCCGGCTGGAAGCCGGGGATCCATGATTCAAATTAACCTCACAAGGACAAACCTGCTACAGATCAGATTGTTTCCTTATCCGCTAAATTAAAAACTCCACTTGATTCTCAGAAAATAAAGCTGCCCGATGTTCCCAAATTCAGTGCCGGCATCTCCTGAAAATAGTTGTCCGGTTATCATGGCTGCCACGTTTTGGCTGAGGGAGTAGGTCACTGTAGGGCTGACGAAGTAGGATTTATCATGGGGGTTGGCAATAAGAGATACATCCGCATTAAAAAGTGGCGTAACCGGGTAGCTGGCTTGAGCAAACAAAGAGGTTTTTGCCGGCGTGAGCGTTTTTACAGATAAGTCCTGGTTTTGCAACAGCAACCCTCCTCGGGATGCATCTTCCGTGGTTCCTTTACTGTTGTATAGCAGTCCGGCATGCAGGTAAAAGCTGCTGCGAAACATGTAATCGGCAGATATTGAAGCTACAAGCTGCCCTGTAGTGTCAGCGAAATTTTCATTATCTCTAAAATAAGTGGCCTCGCCGCGAAATCCGGCATTGCCGATGTTACCGCTCCATCCTCCGCCCACAACGAGGTCTTCATTGATGTATCCACCCAGAATCTGGAAGTCGTAGCCCCACTTGTTCAGTTTGTACATCCCGGCAAGGGCGCTGGCTTGCAGGCTGTCGCCGGGCCGGTAGACCAACTGTGCCGAAGAGGCTACACCGGTATAGTATTGCAGCTTTACAGCATCAGTGCCCGGCCGCTCTTCGTAATCAAAATCAAAATAATTAAACGTGTTAAAAATATCATTGGGATTCCACACCATATTGATGCCCCAGTTGATGCGCTGCCTCCCGATGCGCGCCTGGAAATCTCCTTTTACATACTCCGCATAAAAACGGTCAATCATGGTGTGGAGGGCATATCCGTTTCCGCTGGCGACGGTTTTGGAGAGGTCCAGGAATCCGGGGTCTTCGTCCAGCATCTCACCGTAGTCCGGAAAAAGCCTGACGATTTCCCCGTACATAAAGCGGTTGCGGGCTTCCAGAGCCACGGTGAGCCCGGGAGTGGCGTAGTAGCGAAAGTTCAGCCGGTTGTGAATCAGGTTGTCCGAAAAAATATCTTGCTGAAGCATTGTATTTTTTTCGGGAGCATAGACGGTTTGCATGCTTTTGATATAACCGTTTAAACTGATTTTGTCGTCCTGACTAAAAGCATTTGCAGTCAGCAGCAATATGATCCAGACGATTCCGGTGATGGTTTTTGTCTTTATCTGCATAGCGGTGTTGGTTTATTGTGGTACTTCGTCGCTTTTCACTTTGCCGTCTTCCACCGTTATCACGCGGCGGGCTTTTTTAACCACGCGCTGGTCGTGTGTGGAAAAGATAAACGTGATGTTTTCCTCGCGGTTAAGCTTTTCCATAATGTCGAGCAACGTTTCCGTTGACTTGGAGTCGAGGTTGGCTGTGGGTTCATCGGCCAGTATAAACCGCGGCTTGGAGGCCAGTGCGCGGGCTACGGCCACACGCTGCTGCTGCCCGCCTGATAGTTTGTTGGGGCGGTTGTGCATCCGTTCTTCAAGACCCACGGCTTTCAGAAGCTGTTTAGTGCGCTCATGGCGTTTAGGTTTGGGCCACTTCTGAAGCTGCATGATAAACTCTACGTTTTCGAACGCCGTCATTACCGGAATCAGGTTGTAAGATTGGAATACAAACCCGATGTTGTTCAGGCGGAATTTGATCCGATCTGATGAAGAAAGCGTGGACAGGTCTTCATTGTTGATGATGACTTGGCCGTGTGTGGGATCGTCGAGTCCGCCCAGGATATTCAGCAACGTGGTTTTGCCTGACCCGGAAGGGCCTACAATAGCCGCAAATTCGCCTTCCTGAAACTCCAGGTTGATGCCGTTGACCGCATGTACGGGAACAGAAGTGGAGTTGTATATTTTTTCGAGATTTTTGATTTCTATTACTTTCATGGTTTTTAGTTTTTTATTCGGTTCTGATGCTTTCTGCAGGGTTTAATTTTAATGCTTTTATTGAGGGATAAATGGATGACAGGATTCCGGTGATAATCACCAGGATTGTGATGTTCAGCAATGTATTGATGTCGATATCAGGATAAATATGCGAAGACCATCCCAAAGCCTGAAATCCTTCGGCATACATCGACAGATCGAATCCGGTTTTGGCGGTGAGTTTTACGGCCAAATAACCTACAATTACGCCGGTAAATCCGCCCGTGAGCGAAAGAAAAACCGATTCCGTCATAATCATAAAAAACACCCGAATCCGCGTCATACCGATAGCCATGAGCATGCCGAGCTCTTTTACGCGTTCCAGCACGGCCATCAGCATGGTGTTGATAATCCCAAAACACAGCGCCAGCAGAATGATGATGATAATGACGTACATGTATTGGTCCATCGCTTCATTCAGATAGGTCAGCTCCGGGCTCAGGTCTTTCCAGTCGGAGACTTCCGCTTCAGGAAACATTTCCTGAATTTTGGATTTGGTTTGGCTTAGGGCTTCATTTTCATCCAGGTAGATGGCTATTTTGTGGCCTCCGCCTTGCGGCAGTCCGCTGGGTTGCTGTAAGTCCTGGTATCGTGCATACACATTCATCCCATCGAAATTATGGTTGGCGGTTTTATAGATACCGGTTACGCGGAAGCCAGCACTTGTCGGGACACCCTGTGCATTTGTAAAGTTTATCACGATGCGTGACCGCAACTGCACGTTGAGCTTCTCAGCCAACTTCTGTCCCAGCACCAAAGGCTTTACTCTTTTGGGTGTATCCTTGAAATAGGTTCCATCAATTATCTGCTCATGAATATCGGTAACCTCTTTTTCGCTGGCCGGCACAATGGCGTTTAGTTTTACCCCGGAGCCTTTCCCGGCAGAGCTGATCATGCCGTTGATGACAATACGGTTACTGACACCCTGCACATGAGGTAGTTTACGGATTTTTGTCAGTTTCTCTGCTGCCTCCGGAAGATAAAGTTTCAGTTTATCCTGCTTGCGGTATTCGGGGCGGTGAATCTGGATATGCGATACCTCAGACTTGATGGCGGTTTCGATGCGCTGGTCCGACATGCCTTTCATAAAGGATGTAGAGAAAACGCCGGCAAAAATCCCCAGCGTAATCGCCGAAATGATGACCAGGCTGCGCATCCTGTTGCGCCATATATTTCTCCATGCTACTGCTATAATCATAATTTCTTGTTTTTAAGCGCGTAATGCATTGATTTCTTTCATGGTAAATATTTTTGTTACCGGATAGATTGCCACCACAACAGTGAGGATAAATACGATGATGGCTTGCAGGTAAAAGATACGCGGCTCGGAGGAGAAAAACATAAAAGGCTCCCAGCCGTAGCTCTCCATCACCTCTGCTGTCTGTCCTTCCAGCGGGATGGGGTTGTTGACGTAATATCCCACGATGGGGATGCTTCCGAGGATACCGGTTACTGCGCCCAAAACCCCGATGAAGAAAGTTTCTATGACGATCACTGTGGCCAGCTTCAGCCGCTTCATCCCCACGGCCATCATTACACCAAGCTCGCGGCGCCGTTCGGCAATCATCATCATAATGGTTCCCAATATCCCGAAAAGGATAATCATGTAGAGGATAGCCATAAAAATGTATCCCCCGGCGCGGTCGCTTTCGATTTGTTGTACTAGAGCCGGCATCATCTCTTTCCAGTTCATGGTGGTATAATCCTCCGGCAGCAGGCTGCCGATTTGATTTTGCACTTCCGCGAGTTTGTCATTGTCGGTTATCATCACCGATACAGACGTGAGCATATCCGGGGCATTGTAGAATTGCTGACAGGTTTCCAGCGCCATGTACACCATCGTTTTATTTAGCTCCTGCGACGGAAAATCAACAATGCCCTTTACCGGGAATAAACCGGCAGCCGTGGCATAGCGGTATCCCTGTCCGGTGAGTGTGATGGTGTCGCCAACGCCCAGCTCCAGATTTTCGGCCAGCAAAGAGCCGATAACGACACCCGCATCGCCTTTTTCGAGATAACGTCCCTGGTCGATGTTGCTGGTGATGTTGGTCACTTCTTTTTCCATATCCGGGTTGATGCCGGTTACCTGTGCCACTTTTGTAGCGCTTCCGCGCGAAGCGAGGGCAAAGTACTCAAGCCGCGGCGTGATGTTTTTCACCATCGCGTTTTGCTGAATACGCTGAAAAAGCGCTTCATCATAGGTGATGTGGTTCTCAAGCGTTTTTTCTTCCCAGTAGTCCTGGTGTTGTATCTGGAGGTAGCCAGTGTAGAAGCGGACGCTGTTTTTCACGTTGCTGTCATAAGAGCCCTCCTGCATGGAGCTCATCACGGTAGAAAAAATAACCCCGAAAAAGACCGATGCCGCTGTGATAAGCGTCCGGCGCTTGTTTCTCCAGAGGTTTCTCCATGCGATAATAATGATGGTTTTCATGGTTGTATTTATTTTTGTTCACCGAAACTAATCTATACGGATTAATGCAGCCTTTTCATGCGTTGCTGCGAGAAAAAAGAAGGCTGTATATCGATGTCAAAATCCATCTCTACGTATTCCAGGATGGTTTTGTGTCCGGACTTATCAGCCGGTTCTATCGTTAAAGTAGCCGGGAGTTTCCGGTCGTATAGTGTTTTAATGTTGGAGCCGGTCATGGTTTGTACCAAATCACCAAACTCATCATAATATTCTGCTTTAAGCTGGTAGTAATCATCCTTCGATATCCACAAAAGGATCTTATCCCAAACCACTACAGCCTCAGGTTTTGGCGTCAGTTTAATTTTGTGGCATTCATATCCCTGAAGGGATTCTGTGCTGAGTAGCTCTTTTTCGTAGTCGCGCACAATCGACGACTCTTGCATCAGGTCGTCGTTGGTGAAGTCTGAGCCCATCCACGATTGCATCATCATGCTGGGCGGCAGCTTAACCATGCGCTCAATAGAGGGGAGCCATTGCCACATTTCGTTTTCGCGCTTCAGGAAGGCCTGGCCTTGTTCCTTGGCTGGTGCGGTGATGTATAACATAAAATATTCCGTACCTAAAGACCAGCTTTTCATTTCGATAGTGCGCTCCCATTTCGGGCGTACAATACTCATGCGCATCAAACCCTTGCTGGACTCGCCGCGGAATTTTTCATCGGCTTTTTTTACGATTGCTTCGGCGTCAGCCTCCTGCGCTACTGCATGATTTGCAGGCAACAAGAGCTGCATGACCAGAAGAAAACTTAAGCTTAAATATGCTGTTTTCATGGCTTTTTGTTTTTTGATTTAATTCTGCAATTTAGATACATTCTGCTGATATTTATTTTTTGTCTTTAGGAGCAATTCCATAAAGGTAAAAATTTACGATTTCCATAATTATTTCCTGCGGCGTGTTATACAAGGACTTTAAATATTCATCATTCATCAGATCAATACTTTTTTGCGACATGTACAGAAAGAATTCCGGCTTCATATCTTTTCTGAACCACCCCTTCTGTTGAGCTATTCTGATATCTTCGATAACTTCTTTGAGAAAGGTCTGTGTTTTTTCTTCGATATATTGTTTGAGTCCCAGATCCTCGTTGTTGTAAAAGTCGCTGACAAACTCATTGCTGATTTCGTTAGTGCCTTCCAGTTTGAGACGCAGCATATTTTCCAGCTTTTCCGACGGGGACGTGTCGCTGTAAAGTACTGCTTTAAAATCATGCATTCCCTTTTCTGCCACAGCGTCAAATACGGCTTTTGCCAGCTCCAGCTTATTAGAGAAGTAACGGTAAAAAGTCATTTTGCTGGTTTCTGCCTCCCGGCAAATCTCTTCTACTGTGACGCGGCGGTATCCATGCTTCCAGAATAGCTGTCGTGCCGTCTCAAGAATCTCCTTATATTTTTTACTTCTTTGCCTGGCCATAGAAAAACTTTACGAATTTAGCGCAAATATACGATAATGTTTATAATGTACAATATACGTAACATTAATTTATAATTATTCTATCTTTTTTAATAAAGTTTCGCATTTCTCTTACAATAATCGATATTAATCAGTTATTTAAAGATTGTCTTTGCAAATGATTCTTTAGAGGTCACTATTTAGCTACATATTAATTGAGCGTGAGTAATATTTTTAGTGGTAACCATTCTCCTTATTAAATTGTTAAAAATAGTTTCCTTGCTTTGAGAACGATTAATGCGATAGGAAA
>Ga0306868_1000881_pt1 | contig 17210 bp, 25 predicted proteins | sample AntRauTorckE6832_FD_190411 | JGI IMG/M metagenome (GOLD analysis project Ga0306868, IMG submission 190411) | Saline lake microbial communities from Rauer Islands, Antarctica - Metagenome Torckler E6 #832 (v2) (version 2) | ecosystem: Environmental > Aquatic > Non-marine Saline and Alkaline >... | reverse complement strand
CTCTCCATTAGTGTTCTAAATATGCGTATACAGTTTTTTACAAATCTATCCATTAATTAGAAGTATAATTGAGAGCCTTATTCTCCCTATATAAAAATTATTATAATACTAGAGCTCCAAAAGATTTTTATCTTGATCTTCTTCCCGAACTAAAAAAGTATTTAAAGTAGTTGATTAAGTTAGATGAGGAGTATAGAAAGGGTAGAACTAAAAAGAGAAGCACACACCCATACCGAGAGTAGAGGTATAGCAAATAAAGGAATAAAGCCCTTAAAAGCCTGACCAGTGCTATTTAAAGCAGTAGTCAGGCAGTTTAAGAGAGAGAAGTAAGGGTACTTAAAATATACTATAAATATCACTTAATATTTTACTAACTTTTGCTTTAAATATTAAATAATAATTTAATTTATAATACATATTATGTTTAATATAGTATTGATAAAAATAATTATCAAATCTTGTATTTATAGTACAATATATATCGTTAGTTCTTAAAAAATAATGAAATTTATTATAATTATAATTAAAAATCTTATTAACATTAGAAAAAATATTAAAATTTGTGTTTATTATTGAATTTATATTTATATAACTTAGTATATTATAAATTATTTTATTATAGTTTAAGGTTTTTAAATAATATTGATTAAAAGGAGGTATATTAAAACTGGTATTTATAGTACAATATATATAGTTAGTTCTTAAAAAATAATAAAAATTATTATAGTTATAATTTTTTATTTGTTTTATCATACTACCTGCTAAATTAATATTTATATTATGTGTTGAGGTCATATTTATTGTAGCCAATTAAATAACCCTCCTTTTTTAATTAACAAAATCATAATCTAATTTTAAATCAAAATTTCCTATACCTTTGGTTGCTTCTGATGTAGAACTTACTTGTATATAAAAAGGCTGCTCTTGATCTTTTGAATAAACACTAGAAAAATTTAAACTATCTAAATTATCAAAAGGACTTTCTGTTTTAGAAAATTTTATATCTAGACCTGTAGGTAAATTTGCTTTTGAAACTGATATATTAGTAATACTAACAGGAGTACTATTTTTAATTTTTACTTGCCTAATAATATCGGTTTCCCCTAGTAAAACTTTAGGTAATTGAAAATTTAATTTTAAATAATTATCTCTCCCTATTATTTTACTTCCTTTCCAATCTATAAAATATACATTCTGTTTCCATCTTTGTAATTCATATCCATACCAAGTATCATTTCTTACTTTAATATAATACTCGCAATTTTTTGGATTAAAAAAAATATCGTCCATATAGTTAGATCCACTTAACCCACTTGTAATTGGTTCCATATCTCTTGTTCTATATATTTGAGCGTCTTGGTCTTCACTTGTAATAAATATATAATCACCTTGATTAATAAAATATTGTTGTTCTCCAACACTATGTGGTATTGAAGTTATATTATTTGTTCTAGTATTGAATATACATAAACCCTGATTAGAGGTATCTAGTAAAACTTTTTCGTCATATGCAGCCCATACCTGGTTTATATTATTATTTGTAAAATCAATTTCTTTTTCTTGTGTATTTGTTGCTATATCGTGTATTGTTAAATAATATCCATTGCCATCATTAGAAATGATTATTTTTCCTTTGTCATTTAAACAACCACCTTCTCCAGTACCATTAAGAGTAAAATCAATAGTATAATCAGAGGTGTTTATTAAATTGCTATCGTAATATGACATTGTTAAAATATATGTTTCTTGATAATTAATATCTAAATATTCAGTGCTATGACCTGTAGAAAAATTTTTAAATAAACTAAAATCGTTTACATTATAAATTTTTAAATATAGATCAGTTCCTATAATAAGTTTTGTATCGTCATCAAAAAATTGCAAATAAGTTGAACCACTACTGTTACTAAGTACGGTATCACCTACATTAACACTTCTTTTTACTGTATAATTATTTTCTCTATCAATTAATTTTAAAATACCATTGTCGTCCATATCAGTAGTACACGAAGCAATATATCTCCCACTTTCACTTATAGCACCTAACATAAGAGTATCAGAAACATCTAAAATAAAAATTCTATCATCTAAACCCATATAATATACCTCCTTTTAACCATTTAAAATAAATTGTAAATTATTAACATCAAATACTAATTTATCTCCTGTTAAGGGTAATTTATTTTCGTCTAATTCGCCGTAAGCATATATATTACCTGTTGTAGCAGTTTCTACCTCTGTTAAAAAACAATATGTTACAGGGTTATCAGCATCAGAATTATAAGAAGGAAATTCGACTACAATATCATTTTTCATAATAATATTATTACCGTCAATACCTATATTACCTAAACTTATAGGCTGTCTAGTATAATTTAAGTCGTTTTCCTCTGTTATTGTTGTTAAATCGTCTGTATTACCAATAATTTCTGTTGTTAAACCTACATATAAAGTTTTATTAGTATCAATTAAATTACATATATCTTCTCTACCATAATTAGAAAAATTACCAGCCATAAATAATAACCTCCTTTAGTATAATGCTAAAACAGAACTTGCAGTCGTTCCTGTATCAAAAATTTTATCACACCTTATAGGGTGTATTATACCATTACTTAAATCTTTGAATGTTTCTATATTACCTGATTTCATTCTTACCTTTAAATCTCCCATACTACCAATATAAAGACCTGAAGTTAAATCAATTATATCTGTATCAGAAGGGGTTATTCTTATACTATCCTCTATTTTTGAATTTCTGGGTTTTACTATCAAATCATTATTTTCATCATCAAAATTAACCTGATTACTTTTTAAACCGACTGTTTCTGTTATTTTTACGGAATTCATTTGGCTAGTCATTAACTCGACATCATTACCTGTTAAAATAGATAATTTTTTGCCTTCTTGTTTTTCGTTATATAAATAAAATTTTTCTACTGTCTCCATACCTTTAATATAACTTATATCATTTAATAGATGACTAGGCTCGTTTTTAGCATTAAATTTTATATAACAATGACCCTCTAAATTTTTTACTGCAAAGGTGGTAAAATATTCACTTACATTAATTTCTTCCCATTCTCTTTTTGTAGATAAATCAAAATTATGTTCTTTAATATACCCCACAAAATACACCTCCTACTAACTATTCTCTAATAAAGACAAAATTTGCCCTAGTTTGTTTTTGTTTTGGTTTAAACGATCTATTAAAAGTGATAATGAATTACCTAATTTATCGCTAAATTTTTCTGATATAAGATTATATTTATCTTTAGAAATCTGATCGTGTTCATTCATTTTTTGTTCTAGATCTTCAATACATTTTTTGTTCTCTAATATTTTTTCTTTATGTGTTTGTGATATCTCTAAAACTAATTTTTTAACTTCAATAATTAAATTCAATATTTTAGAAAAAGTAAGCCACCAACTTATAATAATTATTATAATAAATAAAAGGGGATATTGTGATATAATATCTACGACATATTTTTCTAGTATTTTCATATCTTAACACCTCATTAGATATTTACATATATGTGTATAATAAATATCCTCCTGCTAGTACAGCAGTTAAACCTAATAATTTTTTAGAATTATTAGCAGTTTCTTGCTGTCCACCTGCTAACGCAAAATCATTTAAACCCCCTGAACCATCTGTAATATCTCCATCTGTAATATCTCCATCTGTAATATATCCATCTGTAATATATCCATCTGTAATATCTCCATCTGTAATATCTCCATCTGTAATATCTCCATCTGTATTATCTCCATCTGTAATATCTCCATCTGTATTATCTCCGTCGGTCGGTGTAATACTTTTTGAAGTATATCTTCTTCGTTTTTGAGAACTTCCAGAGGGGCTAAATTGTTTTTGTTTTTCTCTTACCATATCTGCTTGATCATCAGTATATACTGTCATTTCTTCTAATGTTTTATTTTTGAGAAATTGTTTTTCATAATTAGTTAAAGAACCTTTTTTAAAGGTTTCATTAAGACCTGATGTAGCTATTTTAGAAGATCCGAACAAAAAACCAAGACCTGTTTTTATAATACCTTTACCCCTTTTTGCTTGTTCTTTATTATAAATATCGTTGATAGTTTCAACCTTAGTTTGATAATCAGAATATTTTTTCATTAAAGCAGTTTCAACCTGTTTTTTCTTCTGTTTTTGTTCTTTTGTTAATTCATTACCTGATTTATTAGTAATACTTTTGTTATTATATGCTTTTTTAACTTCTTTTTCGATCTTTTTAACAGTAGGATTTGTAGTAGGCTGAACTTTTTTATCACTTAATACCCTTTGTGATATATTTTTTTTAGTATCTAGAGAATTTCTTCTTCTTCTTCTTGACCTTGAAGAAGTAGAGGTTTTTTTAGTAGGCTGAACTTTTTTATCACTTTGTGATATATTTTTTTTAGTATCTAGAGAATTTCTTCTTCTTCTTCTTGACCTTGAAGAAGTAGAGGTTTTTTTAGTAGGCATATTATTTTTTTCTTTAAATACTTTTGCTTTTTTTCTTGCTTTTTCTTCGTCTTTATGAAGATCTTTCATTGTTTTTTCACCTGAATAATAAGCGTCTCGATCATAGAAAGAACCTGCCATATATAAAACCTCCTTTATTACATAAATTTAACAACTAAGAACCCTAAACCTGCTAAGGCACCAACTTTAAAGATATTAGAATATAATTCTTCTTTTTGATCTTCTTCTACATTGTGCTGGTAATCGGTATATCTTCTCATCGTAGAGTTATAATAATTATTCTGATTTGGTATTTCTTCGTTTTGTAAATCAAGATGACCATATAAATCATTTTTTATTTCTTCGTATATATCGGTAGCAGTAGAATATTGATCTTGTTCCTCTTGTTTTACACCTCTATACTCTAACCTAGAATTAATCCATTCATCTTTAGCTTGTTTTCTCGGGTTTTCAACACCTGTTAAAGACCCACCTGAACCATTAATACCCTCATAGATCATATTATTTAAACCTCCTATCTATTACCTAATAAAACAACTGTTAAGAGAATACCTCCACCTAAAATAAGGTATTTATCCTCAAATAAACTTGATCCGGTGTTTTTTATCGGATCTTGTCTGCCTTCATCTGATACATAATCAGTATTAGAAGGCTGTTGATTTTTTATTTGTTGTTTTAACTGCTGTTCTAATATATCCAATTCAATGTCTGCTTTTCTTTTTTCGTATTCCATTTGCTGTGCTTCCTGTGGTGTAGTAATAAACTTATCTGCTGTGGCTAAAACATCAGGATCTGTAGCAAATTCTGAAAAATCTTGTAGCCAATCCATATATAAAACCTCCTTTTTTATAAAAGAAGTTAAAAGAAGGTATTAAATTGAATACCTTCTGTTAACTTTTGCTAATTCTTCACGAGTGTATTTTTGTAACTGTGTCATTCTGTAAGGTATATTAACTAGACCTAACTTATCTGAGGCTATATCTTCGTTATCTGATAACCAGTCAACTTGATAATCAGCAAGTAAATTAACTCTTATAATATGCTTTTGTGGTAAGTCCCAACCTGTGCTAAGTGTTAAAGGGCTAACAGACTGTATCTGATCTACAGAGTGTATTTTTAATAAAGAATTATCAAATAAAATTCTATTATTTACACCTGCCCCACTTGGTCTATATACTTCTATACTAATAATACCTTCTTTAGAGTAATAATATCCGTAAATATCTTCTTGTGTATTGTGTTCAATATCAACCTGTGAATTATCATAATTAATAGTAATATTAGCACTATCAATACGGGTACCATCACTAACTTTAAATGCTTTAAAAGTTTGTTCGTCTGTTCTACAATTACTATCAGCAATTTTAGGATCTAAATTAAAGCTTTCTGCACCTGTACCCCCGTGTTCTAATGTATTAGAAGTAGGAATAAATATATTCAAAGGGGCTCCTTTAAAGAATTTAGCAACACGGTGTCTTGGTGTTTTCCATTCTAAAATGGGTGTTTTTAAACCTACTGTATTATTTCTTTTTGTCATATTGTTTAAATTTAAATAATCTTTAAGACTAGACATATATATTAAACCTCCTTTATTTTTTTATTTATGTTACATTCTTCCTTTGATCACATTGTTAATTTCAATAGTGGATTGTGCAATATTTACTGTATCTTCTGATTTTACCTGAATAACGAATTTATGCTGCTCTAAAAGTAAAACCCCACCTCTATCTATTTCTAATCTACATTCAGAATTATTCTCGTCATCATATTGTTTTTCTAATGATAGAGTATTAAAAGCTAGATAAGATTTTTTATCTATTTTTCTAGGGTGATCATCGGCAGGTAGCATAACACCAAAATATAATTCTGAATTGGCACTAATATCATTTCCTTCACTATCTCTTAATTTAATATTTGCTAATGCTTGATCGTGAATAAGATATTTTTCGTTATCTGGTACTTCTGCAACCATAACTGAAGAAAATTGACCTGTGGTATTTGCTGAACTATTTACATAATTATCTGAAAGTCTAATTTGGCTCATTTTTATTCCTCCTAATAAAATTTTTAAAAGTTATTTTTATAAAATATTTATGCTTGTAATACTTCACCTTGACTAAAATTAGGCAAACTTGTTTCTCCTGCTACCCTATTATATACACCTGTACCAAGTAAGGATAAACCTGCTGATCCAAAACCTGACCCAAGTTTTTTAATTGTAGTATTACCTTTAGCGATCATTAAAGAACCTGCAATAAACATCGATCCTCCTGCAATTTCTCTTGCATAGGCGTTGTTAATTTTACCTTGTATCATAGCACCCGCTGTCATACCTGCAACAGTACCTCCTGCGATCCAAACTAGATTTTTGTTTGCTAATTGATTAAGTGTCATTGAAAAATAACCTCCTTTTAATTATTTTTTCTTTCTACTTTAATTATACATTATTGTAAAAATTAATCAAATTGATAAAATATTGCTAGAAGATATTTCTTGTATACCATTTTTTAAATCAGAGTATAAAAAATACCTGTTTGGTAGTTTTTTAAGAATTTGTTCAGGATCATTAATTTTTATAATCTGTTCTGCTTGATTTGTTTGTTTAAGATTTAATTCTTGATCAATAAGATCGTGATCTGTATTATTAAACTGATCAAAAAATTTAGAGATTCTTTGCAAAGTATTTATTTCATTTACTCTAAAAGATATAATACAATTTAATAAATTAATTATATCTGGATCAATATCTGTTGTTCTGTGTGTAGATATTAATATATCTGAACCTTGTTTTCTTCCACCTCTTGCATATCTAATCACACTTTTTGGTATATGTTTACCCCTTTGTAAAAAGTAATGGGCTTCATCAATAACTAATAAACTATCTGATAACTTATATAAACTATCTGCAACAGTATTCAAGATAATTGGTGTTTCTTCTGGCAGAAGATCATTAAACAAAAATACTATTTTTTCGTGATATTGGATAAAAGAAGTATAATCTATATTTAAATTAATCGTTTGTTGATCGACTTCTTGTATATGAAACCCCATTTTTTCATATTCTTTAATATTTCTGATATTATCATCAAAAATAACATTATATCTTCTTTTCTTTAGTTTTAAATACTGTTTAACGATCCACTTTGTAAACCAACTTTTGCCTGTACCTGCGGTACCAAAAACACCAATTCTGTTATTCCATTCCATTTGATCCAATATAAAACACCTCCATATAAATAAAAGGTTGGGCAGTAAAGGGAATTTTATTTACCCAACCTTTTAAGAATTATTTATTTTTCTTTATTCAAGCATACCTTCTTTAATATAATCTAAACCTTTTGCGAGGCTAGGTTCAATAGATTTTCCTGGAATACCTTCTGCAATTTCTCTACCAAAACCCCTTAAAACATCTTGTGCTTGTTTACTATCAACGCCTTTTTGTAAAGCATAACCACCTATTTGAATTAAAAACTTTTCTCCTATATTTTCAGCCATTTTTATACCTCCTTCCAAAAATATTTTTTTAGTAAAATATGATATAAGACCTTTTTTAAAAAAACTAGGTATAATATTAAGTAGTATAGAAGATTTTTTCGTTAATAAGTTAATAAAATTTTGAGTCATTTCATCATATCTCCTCTTTAGACAAATGATTTTATAATACCTATCGCAAAATCAGGTACTTCATAACCTAAAATATTTATTTGTATTTCTTCTTTAGACTTAATTTTAAAATCTTCATTAAATTTTTTAATCTGTTCTTCAATATGGTTTAATTCTTCATCTGAAACCTCTATTTCAATAATATTATTGTCTTTTTTTATTGCTTTCATTTAAATATAACTCTCCTTTAAAAATATATGATGATCACCTTTATAAACAACTATCATTCCTACTGACCATTCAGCATATGATAAAGCAACCATATTATCAACTATCATTACCTGATCAGTATTTAAAATATAGTTATATACTTCAGGTATATCATTACAATGAGGATAACAACCTACAATCTCTTTTGCTATCCGTAAACACCTATTATAATTATGGTCATTTAAATAAGTTTTTAATACCTTTGAAGAATTATCTAAATAATTTTTATTAGGATAATACAATTCATTCCATACAGAAAACTGCTTTTTTTGTAAACATACTTCTTTTATAGTATTAGGGAATTTATGAGAATTTAACCTGTTTAAGATAACTAATGCTATCTTCTTTAATTCGTAATCTTCACAAGAACGACACTCACCGTAAAGAGTTCTTGCTAATATTTCATAATCACCTAAAAAAGTTTTTACTTCTTCTTTTGTTTTAAAATATTCAAAAGAAGGGTCATCAAAAGGATCTTCAAAATCTTGATACTGATCCTGATCATTATTATTATTATTATTATTATTATCATTTCTTCCAGAACTATTATTTTGTTTGTTATTATTTTTTTCTGACTGATCACCTTTAAAACTAAATAATAAACCCCCAAAAATCAATAAACCTACTAGAGCATATTGCAATTATTTAACCTCCTTTATTCTCTTTTTTACTTGAATCTGTTTTTTGCATTTGATTAATTTCTTTTCTTAGTTTTACTACACTAAATACAGCAGGAATTCCAAGTACACCCCCTGCTATTGCCCACCTTACCCACTCGGGCATTTCTGATAAGTCGCCCCCTTCTGTTAATTCTTCAAAATCTATTATTTTTAAAACATCAGCTTTACCTTGTTTATACTGATCTTTAAAAGATTGTCTTACATTAACCACTTGACCATTAGGGTTTTTTATTTTAACATCTGGTATAAAATTGGCAGTTAATGATGCAAACAATTCCACTGCTTGATCAGGTTTTATTCCTTTTGGTTTTTTGTCTTTGCTTTCAGTTTCTGAATTAACATTTTTTATTTTATCTTTTATAGGATCATTAGAATTCGTCTGCTGTTGAAAATCCTTCAAATTCTTTGTTTCTTCTTGTTTGTTCGTTGATGTTTGTTTGTTGTTGTTCTCTTGTATCATTAATAGATCCTCCTTTAAAATACTTCTTATATGTCCAATAAAGTGAATAACCTATTACAGCACCACCAATAACTATTCCCCCTACCTTAACAAATTTCATTACAGGTATTTTTTCTTCTTGTTGGTTAAAGTTTTGAGGATCAGAATTATTATTCTTTTTTTGTAACTCTTTTTTACTGTCTGGGTTTTTAGTTTTTTGTCTAGGAAGTTTTTTAATGCGTTCCTTTATTTTCATATTGTCCTGATCCTCCTTTTCTTCCTTTTCTTCCTTTTGTTCTTCCTTTTCTTCCTTTTGTTCTTCCTTTTCTTCCTTTTGTTCTTCCTTTTGTTCTTGTTTTTGTTGTTGTTTTTGTTTTTGTTTGCTATCTTTTCTTTGTGCTACGGGATCAGCTAATAACTGATCTAACTTTTTATTCTTTTTTACCCACTTATAAAAAGTAGGATATGGTACGGGTATAAATTCCTGATCTTCTTCAAATTGATAATCTAATAAATGAACATAATTTTCTTGATTATCTATAAATTTATTTAAACTGTCAATATCGTTTTCTTGATCCGTGATAACTTCTTCAAATACTTTTAACAATTCTTTCTTATAAGGATATTTCACAAACTATTACACCTCCTATTATTTATTTTTCATCATATTAGATAAAGCATATAAGGATAAACCTACCCCAGTAATTAACTTCCAGTCAAGCACTGACTGTAAAGGGTTTTTTATCTTCCACCTTATTTCATAGATAAGGTATGCACTTATAGATATTAAAGCAAGTGAACCCAAAGATATTGCTACAATTGTACCGATACTTGCTGTCTGTATACTTGCTGTCTGTATATCTGGGGTGTATTCAATCTGATAAGTCCAAGTATTTGTTTTTTCATCTAAAAAAGAATAAACAAGATCAATATTATTCATATCTTTTATATTGTTTATCTGTCTTTGAATTTGTATATCTCTTATTAGATTTATATTAAAAATATTCCTGAATTTAATTTTTACTTCTAATATTTCACCGGGTTTTAATTCCTGATCCTTATAAGTTTTTCCTTTTCCTTCTTTGATAACTTCGCCTGATCTTTTAGACCCTTTATTGATTATATAATCATCAGACATTAATAAAACCCCCTTCCAATGCTAAAAATATTAATATTAATATTATGATAACTATTAAAGATATACTTGATTTTTTATACTGTTTAAAATATTCTGCTGTTTTGGGTAGATCGGCAATTTCTTCCTGATCCAACCACTTTTTAAGATCTGCCATTTTTAAAACCCCCCTTATAAATAATTATTCGGATCTAATTTAAAATCTTGTTTTATTACTTGTTTTAAAGGTTTATCACTTTCTATAAATTGATTTAAATCTATATTTTTATATTTCGTTACATATTTTATATATGCTTTTCCTGTTTTGTGTTTTCCTGCTTGACTTTTAAATCTTACTGTTTTTTTATTTACTTTAGTTAATGTTCTATAACCATAATTGCTTATATATACTTTCATTCCTTTTTCAAGATCTTTTTGATCTAAACTATTTACTTTTTGTAATATTTTCTTTCTATCATATTCTCTATTTTCTTTATTAATATTTTTAGTTTTTCTTTTATATTTTTTTATAATATTTCTTACATCGTTAGGAACAGGATCTTTTAAAGAAAAATTACCTTTATTATAATTACTAATTATTTTTTCTTTAAATTCTTGTTTAGTTTCAGAACTTTTTTTCCATTTTTTGTTTTGTTCTTTATCATATTTTTTTCTTTGTCTTTTAGATATATTAGCAAATTGCATTGGACTTATTTCAGCGATCCATACAGTTTCTACACCTTTACGTTTTAAATATTGACTTTCATTCAAATAATATATTGGTCTATCTTTAACGGGTTTGTCTTCTAGTAACTTATTAAACTTTAAAGTATTTATATAATCGTCTATTATATCCTCCCTAATAACTTCTTTACCTACTTTATTTTTACCTGCTCTTTTTGATCTTTTATGTGCTATCTTGTAATAAGAAATATAATTTTTTCTTTTTCTATACATTTTTTCTTGGTTTTTAGTAAAATCATCACCGTATTTTTTAGCATTATGTTTTAATAATTTTATAGTAAAATCTTCAAATTCTTTTACTGTCATTATATCTTCTTCTTGTTGATCATCACTAAACAAAATATTATTAAAATCTTCTATTTCTTTAAAATCTAAGTGTAGTTTATTAAAATCTTTTTCTTCTAAATAATATACTAATTCTGGATCTTCTTTTATTTCTAATTCGAATTTGTCTTTTTTATCTTGATGTTCAAATCTTATTTCTGAATATAATTCATCAAGAGAATATATAAGATCTCTATACTGTTTATCAGCAGGGTAATCTCTATATCGGTCACCTTTAAATAATATCTTGTGGGCTAAATACCTTAAATCTTGATATAATTGACTATAATCATTTTCGTTTTCTATCGCTGAATAAACCCTTTTTTTCGCTAAACTACTTTGTAAAGAATACCAATTATAATACTTTTCAGGGTTTAAAAACCATTTAGGATTCCCTGAAGGCGTTCTAAAAGCGTTCTTAATTTTATCGGGTGCTTGTTTATGATCGTTAACCTCTAAAATCTGTATATACTCCGGGTTTTTTCCTTGTTCTAATTCATTTTTTAGGATCTGTAATTCCTGATCGATCATTTCTTCTCTTTCTTTTAATAAAGTTAAAATAATTTGTCTTATACCTTTTCTATCTTCTGTTATTTTCCAGGGCATATTATTAAAATTATAACCTTGCCATTTTTTAGGCACCTCACCTGCAAATATACTTTCGTTAACAATCATTACTTTACGACCTTTCCAAGTAATCCAATGTTTAGCAAGATCTTTTCTGTCATTAGTTTTAAAATATTCTCTTGGCTGATCAAGTAATATCATATTACTTTTAAATAATTCTATATCCTTATACCTTTTATCCATATCTTTTAACACCTCTTTTAGTCTTTTACTTTCTACCTTTATAATATCCTTTTCTTGACCATTTTTCAAATAATAGTAATTTCTTGAAGGTAATTCCATACAGGAAGAATTTATCTGACTTGTTTTAAGATCCTTAATATCTTTAACTTTTCGTTCCCATAACCTCGATCTGTCCATATTGATATTTAACCTCTTAGGATCTTCCACGAATAAACCTATTTTATCAGCATTTTTATTGTGTGCAAACATAACTTCTTTAAAAGACAACGGTCTTTTATTTTTTATAATCAACTCGGTTTTATCATCATAAATACTATTATGGAATAATATAGGTACTTCCTTTTCGTTAAAACCTCTTGATCTAATTTTTATTTTTGGTATTACTATATTATGATGACCTGACCAACCCCCTTTTATATTTTCACCTGTTTTTACTTGGTAAATACCGTTTCCAACAATTAACATATCTCCTTGATAGTCTATGCTGTAAGAACCTAACTCTTTACGATCGTTAACATTGTTATTATCTTCAAATTTTTGGCACCCTTCTTCTTTGATATATATACAGTCTGTAGCAACACCAATAACTTGATCCTCTATTTTACTATTATAAATTGCTTTATACATTTTTAATCTACTTAATTCAGTAGTATGAAATGCAATAAAAGGTCTGAATAAATCACCTGCTTTATACTCTACACCTTCTAATAAATACTCTTTTTGTTTTTCATCATATTTTATTTTAGGTCTTTTGACTACTTCTGCAGTAGCTCCGTAAATAGAATTTAATATAATCTTAATGATCTTTTCTCTTTTATCTTCTTTACCATATTTTTTTAATAAATCTACTCTAATATTAAATAATTTTTGTAAATAACTAAAAGGCTTTCTTGTATTTTTATCAGTGTATATATTATAGCATTTTTGGATCTGCAGCTTTTTTAAATACGGATAGGATCCTTTTGTAATAAAATCATACATTTGTTTTGTCATAACAGTTTCTTGACCTTTAAAAATAGGTCTAATAATCTTTTCATGTGTTTTTTTATATCCTTTTATATCCTTATAACTTATCTTTGCTAAACTAGAAAAAGGACTTATTTTTGTTTGGTCTTTAAGCCACACTCTTGCTTTTATAACAGCATAATCTGCTTTTGGATCTACTTCTGTATTAAATCTGACATCACAATCACGAAGATCAGGCAGATCTTTCATAATAGAAGGATATAAACTATCTACATCATACCCTTTAGCATTTTTAAAAAACCCTCTTTGAAAAAATTCAAATAAACCTCCATAATATCCTTGATATGCTAATTTCTGCATATGAAATTTTTGATAATTTGGTATATCTATTTCATCATTAAATGCTGTATAATCTTTTGATAGTCCAGCAGGTGAAACGGGTTTTGAAAACGGTATTCCCATATCTGAAAAATGTTTTCTAACTTCAAACGCAAGTTTTGATGTTAATCTACAGTCAACTAAACAGTATTCTTGTATTTCATTATTTTTATAATGTTTTTTAAATCTTTCTAGATCGTTCATTATACCCTTAGTATCAAAATTTAATTTTCTTTTACCTAACCATTCCTTACAAGCATTATCTAAACTTTGATATAAAAAACTAGCAAGATCATAAAATTTTATAGTGTGTTTACCTCTTTTTATACTAATCAGTTTTTTTGGTATAATAAATATATCTAGTTCTTCACCGTTTAATATATATTTCGTCTGCTGAAAATCGTATAATTCTAACTGTTTTTTATTAGGGAATAAACTTAATAAAATAGACATATCATAACCTATATTATAAAAGAAGTTTAAATTACTAGCATATTTTATTTTTACCATTTCTTGTAATATACTATCTAATATTTTATTTTTATCTTCACAATTATATAAATCGGGTCTTGAACTCTTTCTTTGTCTTTTGTGTTTACCTATATTTATTTTGTCGATTATACCTTCATCAATAACCTTATTATGTGTATCAACGGTTGAATAACCTAACATAACAGGATATGTTTTTTCTTGATGTGTTAAGACTTCAAAATCAAAACTAGATATATTTTTATCTGTACCTAAGGATAAATTTCTTTTTGATCTATTTAAATAATATAAATTGTCTGGAAAATCTATGTAATCAAATCTTTCTTTTCTTAATGTTTTATATGATCTAATATCCAAATTAGATCAGCCCCTTTACTATTAAAGATCTTCATTAATATTATCAAATATTTGTTTGACACTTTCGCAGTTTTGTATAACCATTAAAGATTTAGTGGAAGATATACTTTGAGTTATAGATAAAAGTAATGATATATACCCTATATCCTTTGGTGTATAAATTAGATCTTTATCACCAAAAATATTCACCACTTCCTTTTTTTATAGATTAATATAATTAATTGTAAATTTACGATCTAAATAATTACTGATTGATTTATAACCTTCTGTCATTTCACCTCTTAATTTTTTTGCTTCTTTTTCTTTTAAAAAACCTCCTTTTCTTTTTCCTGTAAGTTCAGCACCTTTTTCACCTAGATGCCACCTGCCCGACTTTTGAGAGTACCAAGCATAACGATCCTGCCTATTCTTTATATCTGTATATTCTCTTGTCCAGTCTTGTGCTTTAGAATACGCTTTTTTATATCTGTCTTTACCTGTATATCTTTCTTGTACTAAAAAATGCTTTGCTTTATTTATTTTTCTAACCTGTTTTTGAGATCCTGCTCGTATCCTATTATATGTACTTTTAGATATTTCTTGATTAGTTTTTTTATTAGAATATGTACCTGCATAATATTTATCGTTTTTCTTATATGCAAAATCGTTGCTATCAATGGAAGGAAAACCACCTCGTTTGGTGTATTTTTTTATAGTGTGATGTGAAGGATAAGATTTTATTATATCTAGATCTTTAAGATCTTTTGACAATGCTTGTTGTATCTTATTAAAGTTTTTATCTGTTAATTGCTTTTGATCCTGATCATTTCTGATAGCTCTTAAAGTTCTGTTCGGTATATTTGTTGCCCTGCTGACTGCTTTCCAAGTCCCTAGTTCTTTTCTTAATCCTCTTAAATTAGATTTTAATCCTTCTGTAATTAATTTCAATAATTAAAAAGCCTCCTAAAAAAAAAATATATTATTGAATTTTTAATTTTTTTATTGCTTTATTTAGGGTTCATCAAAAATTATTTTCTCTTGATCATTAAATTTAGTTTTAATATAAATAATTTCTTCCCTTCTATTTACATAATACCAAATTATTCTTCTTTTTTACAGTATCAAGCAGATATATAAAAAACATACCTGCTTGATATTTTTTTTACCAATTAGTTTTTTAACTCTTTAAAAAGGAACTTCCTGATTATCAAATACTACTTTTAGTTCTTCTTTTGTAAACTTTAATCTTTCTACTGAATAAGTATGATATTTTTGATCGTCTTCATTAAAAGAAGTTTTACCGTGATATGTGATCATACAAGTAAGAACTTCTTTATCGTAATTTTTTGTTAAATCTGAAACCTGATTAAATATTTGAGACTTTTCTGAAATTAGTCCTAATTCATCTTCTGTAAGTTCATTATATTTTTTATCTTCTATGCCTAATAATAATTTGGCTAACTGCTGTTTTAAATTACCTTGTATAACTGTTAAACCTTCTTCCATTTGATCAAGATCATAATATTTTAAAAGATAACTATCACCATTTTTCTTTTTATACTCCTCTTTCTGTTTGTCATTGACTAATACTTTTAATATTACTACAGGTTTAATAAAACGATTCGCAATTTCAGGCGTTCTGTTTTCTGTCCATTCTTCAATTTTTTCGTCTTTATTGGGCAACCACCAACCACCCTTTAAACTGTCTTGAATTTGTCCCCTCTTTTGATTAATCTTTTCTCTAATAGTCATAATTTTTTATTCCTCCTCTTTTTTTGTGTGAATCTTTTTTACCTTCTTTAAAATTCTTCTGGATAAGTTTCTGTAATTTCATCTATTTTTCTAAATACTCCTTCTCTAATAAGATCAGATCTGCTGAATTTTTTACCCCTCCTCCTTCTGTTTAATACTTCAACTGCTTTGTCTATTTCTTTTAATTCTTGTTTAGTAAAAGATGTATATACTTGTTTTTCTACCATTAGTTAACACCTCCTTATTTTATCTTTAATAAATCTTTAGGAAGATTATATAATTTTAATATATCTTCTAATATATCTTTTTTTGTCATAACTCTAATATACTGAACATCTTTATTTTTATTTTTATTTTTTATCTTTTCCATAACATCAGATATTTCAAAATATTTTTTAATGATCTTCTGTAATTCTTTTTTTATATTTAAAAAATAAAGCTTTTCTCTTTCTTCTAACGATCTAAATTCTTCTACATTCATTAATACATCATCTGTAATAATAAAATAATTATGTAGATTACCCCTGTCTTTTAGTATATCTAATATCTTTTTAAAAGTAATATGTAATACTTTTTCTTCATCTAACATTTTTTATTCCCCCTATTTTTTATCTCTTTCTGTCAATCATACTTTTATTTTAACATACTTTTAATATGTTTGTCAAATATAATTCATATTTATTTTATGTTATCTTCTGTACCCTTACTTCTCTCTCTTAAACTGCCTGACTACTGCTTTAAATAGCACTGGTCAGGCTTTTAAGGGCTTTATTCCTTTATTTGCTATACCTCTACTCTCGGTATGGGTGTGTGCTT
>Ga0306868_1000874_pt1 | contig 17375 bp, 20 predicted proteins | sample AntRauTorckE6832_FD_190411 | JGI IMG/M metagenome (GOLD analysis project Ga0306868, IMG submission 190411) | Saline lake microbial communities from Rauer Islands, Antarctica - Metagenome Torckler E6 #832 (v2) (version 2) | ecosystem: Environmental > Aquatic > Non-marine Saline and Alkaline >... | reverse complement strand
ATTTGATAAACAAGAAATGACCAATGAAAAGTATAATGACTTCTTGAGTGCAATAGCTGATCATCCAATTATTGCCAAGGACATGCTAAAGGATGATGCTGAGGCGATAGAGTTCCTTAAGTGGTATAACGATCCCAAAAATAAAATTGAATAGCTTAGAGAGCCTTAAATTTAGTTTATTGATTTTTTTATAATTAATGTATAACTTTTTGTATTTTAACACTATTTATATTAAATTACATAACCAAATATGATAGAATTATTAATAATTATAATTGCCAGTGCTGTACTATCCACCGAAATAGCATACAATTCTGATTTAGCATACCAACTAAAGAAGTTCTTATTACTGGATGAGAAGAGACCGACAGTAAATGCATTGAGTAAATGGAGTTTCTATTTAAAGTTAATGGGAACAATTGCTTATATACTATCTCCGTTGATAATAGTAACTATTGTTTTAGTAAGGCTTTATGTGTTGTTTATTAAGCTGTTAAACTGTCCCTATTGTATTAGTTTTCATATTACTTGGTTGAATGTATTATACTTCACAGATATTAGCTTTCCAAATGTCTTTCTATATGGTTTAGTTGGAATTGCAACAACTCACATTTATGAGAGATATATGATGAATGGGTAATAAAGAAAAGGTAGAGATGTTTGATAAGTTTTTTAGTGATGAATATAATAAGATAAAGACAAGTGCCACCTCAATACTATCGCATAGAGATGACACGGATGACATCATCCATAATGTCTACCTTACAGTTAGAGATCGTATAGAACGCAAAGGCTACGATGGTGACAACTTTATGGGATATCTCTTTAGATCATTCCAGAATGAACTAAGATTAGCTAAGAATAGGGAGAAGAAAGTAAAGCTACAAGACATAGAACATGAGTCAGTACAATTTATTGCTGATTGGGTGATGATTGATACCGAAGAAGATAATCAAGATACGGTAGTGTATCGCCAAGAGATATTATACGTGAGTCAATCACTATTTAGATTCCTGCAAACCAGATTCACTGAAAAAGAACAATACCTATTCAAAACTTATTACCTTTCCAACCAGAAAATGACCTATAAAGACTTAGCAAAGCAAACTAAATATGAGATTAACACCTGCAGTAGTATCATAAAAGATATGAAGAAAATAATAAGAGTAGAATTTTTAATATGGTTGGGAGATAATGGTTGATTTAGATGAAGTTAAGTTAGTGATTGATAGTAAAGGAACTAAGGAGTTCAATCTATGTAAAAAACTTTACAAAGAAATAACTGGAAAGAACTATAACAGTAGCTGTTCCTGCTCAATGAACAGATGTAGACAAGTATTAAGAAATTATTATAACGAAAATAAATTGAAGAAATATGAGTAAAGATCAACAAGGAAATCTATTCCTAAGCGAAAGAGAATTAACATTAACCATTACATATCAAGGTGAAGAATATAGCTACGACTTCGATGCTAAAAAGATAATGGATAAGCACAATGTAATGCCAATTGATATACTCAAAGGCATGGACAATATAAACATAAGAGTTAAAGATTTTAATCAAGAAGATGAGAATGAAATATCAAATCGAACATAAGGTAGATAAAAAAGATATACTGAATAATCAACAGCTAACTATTTTTAGTGAATCAATAAAGAAGCAGGTAATACATAAGTTGATCGATGGTATCCCACAAGATAAACTTGATGAGTTATTCAATCTGACAATGATAGAAGGTATTGATTCGTATAAAACTCTTGAGGGAGTACCAGAAGAAATAATTACTATAAATTATAAAATTAATATATGATAGAACTAAACAAAGAAGACTACGATTACTGCAAGACAGTATATGAAGAATTATTATCAGGTGCATACTCTAAGGATAAGGTTAAGAAAGCCTATGAGCTAATGTTCGGTAATAGTGGACAAGTTATCCATAACAAAAAGAAAAGAGCACAGGTGTTCTCCTATTGGACTAAGGAATGGGTAGAGTTAAAAGGTAGTAAGGCGAAGCCTGTTACTGAAGAAGAAGAAAATCCTACTGATCAAGTAACAAGCGAAGCTTTAATGGAAGAAGATGATACTCAATTGGATAGTGAAGAAAATCCTACTGATGATGGTTTACTTCCAACTAATACAGAAGAGTATGAGATAGTATTCAGTGCTATAAAAGAAAAAGAAGCAGAAGATACTAAGTGGAATGCTCATACTATTCACTTGGCAACTGGAATTGATAAGGATAGAGTAAAAATGGCAATTAATTTATATCATAAACAACCATAATGAATAAGATTGCAATCATAATGTGCACGTGGCAACGTATTGAGAGATTTGAAAAGACTCTCAATATGCTTGTTAACCAAAAGGATAAAGACTTTGATTTCTATGTGTGGAACAATAACAAAGATATTGTAGATACACTTGAAAAACTTATAGTACCATACGGTCAACATCTAAGTATATCAATCCACCATAGCGAAAAGAATGTAGGTGGATTCGGTAGATTTCTTTTTGCTAACCAACTGGAAGGATATGAATATGTCATCTTCATTGATGACGATCAAGAGTTTAACTCTGTCATGGTAGAAAACTTTAGAGATAAAGCCGATAAGAATGCATTGAAGTCACGATGGGCATTTAAAACAATAAACTGTAAATACAATCAAAGACAAAAAATCAATAGAAATAATATCAAATGTAACTACTTAGGTACTGGTGGTATGATTGCACCATTGAGTCTATTTAATGAAGTACCAGAATTGTTTGCAGAATATGAGACACTACCAGAAGAGTATAAGTTTATAGAAGATATATATCTTTGCTATATTGCACAATCATATGGTGGATTGGATTTATTATCTATTGCAGACACTGGGTTTATTAAACAAATTGTGGATGGTAAAGACCAAAGTGATTTACCAATGATGATAAAGAAGATTAAGTTTATGACTTATCTGATAACTGAAAAAAAATGGAGATTTAAACCTAAGAAGTAATGAGTAAAGATAATACTAAAAATCAATACCAGAAATACAAGGAATACTATAAGAAGTATCACAACGATTATTATCACGCTAATAAGGATAAGATTTTAACCCCTGATCGTAAGGAATATCAGAAAGAATACTACGAAAAGAACCGAGAAAAGATCATTGAAAAGCAAAAAGAATACAATGAAAAACATAAAGAACGTATTAAAGAGAATCGTAGAATAAAATATCTCAAAGATAAGAAAAATAAATAACATGCAACCTTCTGATTATTAAGTAGTTGTGAAATTGTGTATTAGGTTAATTTAGGTTTTTACTTTTATATTTAATTATAAAAATATGAAGAAGGTTGTAAATGTTACGAAAAAAAGAAGAGATGAGGTGATTGACATGTTGTGCAGGGGATATACCTCTAAGACTATTATTACCACAATGACAAATAAGTATGAGGTTGGTGTTAAGTCGATAGAGAATGATATTACTAAGGGATATAAATTAATTAGAGATTCATATCCAGAGGACACAGCTAATTTGATTAAGGAACACTATGCTAAGTATGATCAGATTATAGAGGATTGCACTATATATCTTGACCCATCGAATAAAATAAAAGCAATGACAGCGAAGGAGAAGCTTGCTGGATTACATAAACCTGATGTTGCAGTACAGGTTAATAATAACACATTGAATGCTCAATTGGGAGATTTAAATGTAGAAGAGTTGAAGAAGTTATTGAATGACTGATAAGCTTAATGAGCAACAAAAGAAATTACTTAAACTTGATATCAGACGTGAACTTTATAAGAAGAGTTTCTATGAGTTCTTTAAGGATGCTGTTCAAGTAATAGAACCCACAACCCATTGGTCTTTCAATTGGCACTTTGAATATCTATGTGATATGCTACAGCAAGAAGCGGAGCGTATTAAAGTAAATGGTAGAAAAGATAAAGATATTATTGTCAATGTGCCTTTCAGATCAGGTAAGTCCTATCTATTTACAATTGTATTTCCTGTATGGTTTTGGATAATCCATCCTGAAGGTAAAATACTTTCTCTATCTTATTCACAAGACTTAGCTACAACACATTCGTATAAGTCTAAGGTATTAATGAATGAGAATTGGTTTAAGGAATTATACCCTGACTTTGAATTTCAAGCTGATCAGAACAGTAAATCACACTATGCTAATATGAGGAATGGTGAGAGGATTGCTTTGGGTTTTGGTGGATCGATTACGGGGCAAGGTGCAGACATCATTATAATGGATGATCCTAATCACGTAAAGCAAGTATCTAATGTTAACCTAATATCAGATCAAAGAACATACAATGACATTGTGTATTCTCGATTGAACAATCCAAAGGTAGGTATTAGGATAATAATTCAACAGAGACTTGCGGAGGAAGATTTAAGTGGATATCTATTGACTAAGAATCCTGAGAAGTATAGACACATATGTATTCCTGCTGAAGAAGCTGAAAACATAGAACCTAAAACTTTAAAGCAATACTATGAGGAAGGATTGTTTTGGAAGGAGAGGTTTGATTGGGAAGTGTTAAGTGATTATAAATCTACTTTGGGTACTAAAGCATATTCTAATCAGTTGAAACAGAAAGCAGTTCCAGATGAAGGTATAATATTTAAGAAGGATTGGTTTGTTATTATGCCGTTTGATGATCTCCTTGATAAGGAGCTTGTATGGGATTTATATATTGACCCTGCATATACATCAGACAAGAATAATGACCCATCGGGTATTGTATTAATATCACGTCCATATAATGGTAAGATATTTATTAAGAAAGCTTGGGAATATTGGTTGGAGTTCCCTGAACTTATTAAGAAGATACAGGAGTTGCATAATAATTATTGTAGTAGTAAGAGCAAGATATATGTTGAACCTAAAGCTGCTGGTAAGTCAGTAGTTCAATCGATTAGAAATTTAACTACCTTTAACATTATGGAATTGGATTCCACTAAGGATAGTAAAGAGACAAGAGCAAATGCCATATCTCCAATTACGGAGAGCAAGCGTGTGGTGTTGTTTAAGGATAGCAGTTGGAATAATAACTTCATTGATCAAGTAACAGGATTCCCTGTTGCATCACATGATGATATGTTGGACTGTATGATGTTTGCAATAGAAAAGCAATTACAAAAGAAAATGAATAAACTAAGTTATAGATTTGCATAATGAAAACAATTGAATTTAAAGATAAGAAATACCAAGTGCCTGAATCATGGGATGAAGTCACATTGAAGCAACAGATAGAAGTAAGTAAAATAGCTAAGAACCAAAAGCATATTCAACAGATAGCATTAATTGCTGGATATACTGGTATCGACATTGATGTGTTGAAGAAGACTAACATTAAAGAACTACAACCACTCTTCAAAGAGATTGAGTTTGTGTCATCTAAGATACCCGATGAACCAATTGAAAGGTTTACTCATAATGGTGTGGAGTATAGTGTGACACCTACATTATTGAAGTCAGAGTTTCAAGACTTTATCTCATTGGAGAATATTGTTAAGGACTTTGATGAGAGGGAGTATGAAGCATTGCCAATCATGATTGCAATCTTAGCGAAGAAGGATGGTGAAAGTCTGGATGATTTTGATATTATGGAAAGGTCTAAGGCATTTGAAGATTTATCAATCAGTACAGCCAATAGGTTAAAGGTTTTTTTTTATCTTCTCGTGAATCAGTCTTTAAGCAGTTCGGAAGGTTATTCCAGTCTAAATCAGGTACTTCAAAAAAGGATAAAAGAAGTCAAAGGTTCTCTGAAGAAACAGGATGGCAAGGGGTTGCCTACTCGCTTGCTTCGTGGGATATCACGAAAATACATTCAATATATAGAGAAAGCGTGGAACAAGTACTACACTTCCTTACATTCAAAAGAATGAAAGAAGAACTGGATATTGATATGCAGGAACTAATGAAAGAAGAAGCAGAAAGGAACAGTAAATTAAATAGAGGAAAATAATAATTCAATTATTTAATTGCAGTAGTAACTTTTTTATTATATATTCGTATTTATAAATAGATCGTTATCCAATATTAATTGGTAATTATCTTGTGTGTATATAATTGTTTATTAACTAACGGGGTGGCATTGTCGGGATGCCACCCTTACTAAGGAAAGACAATATTAATAATTAAATATATGATACAAGTTACAAACCGTTTAGAGCGTGAGGAATTTGAAAGTCAATATTTAGCTAAACCAAGCAAGGAAAGTATTGAGAAATATGAACGTGCATTTGAGGCAAGATTAGCCTATGAGAAAAATTGCATAGCTAAATATGATTACCCAGACTTTGTGCAAAAACCCAGTAGACCGCCAAAAAAAGGTGAAACAATGATGGATTTTGCTATTATATACCAAACAACAATAAAAGAAATGAAAGACTGTTTACCAGCCGTAGAACTTGCGTTGGATAATGGTTTGTAACTTGTGTGTATATAATTGTTTATTAACTAACGGGGTGGCATTGTCGGGATGCCACCCTTACTAAGGAAAGACAATAAAATTTTAAAGCCATTTTTCAGAAGGGAACATCATTTAACAGTGTTGTTCCCTTTTTTTATTTCCTTAATTATAATAGTAAAGATATAATATGTCATTAACTATTGAGGAAATAAAAAATAGAATAAAGCAAGTTTCTTTATCTCATGAAGATATTGAATCATTTGACTTTGGTGAATCCTTTGATGTTGCTAATTTCAAGAATGCTACCTACCCAATGTGTTTTTTAGAATTACCATATTTATTAACTTATTTAGATGATCGTAGGTTTAAGACTATTCAGCTTGCTATAAATTTCTTAGGTAGAGGTGACTTCGAGAAGGATAGAGAATACACCAATGAGGTGATATCTAATATGGAATTAATAGGTGATGCTGTAATTACAAAGTTAGAACAGGAGTATACTGACTTTAAGTTTGACTCTGTTAATGCTGTATCGTTAAGAGACTTCTCTGATGATAGTTTATCGGGAGTTCGATACGAAGTAATAATTAGAACACAAAGAGCATTCTGTACTAAGCGTTCATATAACAGCAAGTTCACTAAGTAATGAGTCAGGTAGCAAATGAAATATTGAAAGCGTTATTGGATGATGTAGTTCAAACGGTAAGAGTTACTATGATACGTGCTGATGTTGAACGTGATAGTGATTTGATTAAGAGTGTTAATGCTGAGATATCTAATAACAGTGTGGTGACCATTATTGCTAATGATTACTATGAGTATGTTTCCAGAGGTAGAAGAGTACGTGCAAGGAAAGTTCCTATTGAAGATTTAATTGATTGGATAAAGGAAGAGAGTATCAGACCGAGAGCAGGACAGACTATCAACCAATTAGCATTTGCTATACAGACATCTATATATAAGAATGGTATTAGAGGTAAGAGATTTGCCAATCAGGTAGAACTTAATTCACTTAACATATTGGAAGAGGAATTCACTCAGATGCTATCTGAAATAATAACTAATGATTTACAACAAGCTTTTTCAAATTCATAATATATGCCTAATTTAACTATTGTACAACAACCTGATTTATTATCAGCAAGTGAGAATCCAATTCTATTAAAACTTAGAACTTCTGAATCATCAGATGGTGCAGTAAAAGCTAAGTTTGCTATTACTGTTGCAACACCACTTGATCCTGATGATCAGATTACATTCTATTTTAGAAGTCCACAATTCCTATCTAAGACATTTGTAGCTTCTTCTTTTCCTACAGCACAGAACGAGTTCTTTGCTTCTGATATTATATCACCAACTACATCGGGTACTACCTCAGTTACTGTTCAACAGATTATGTTAAACTTAACTGAGAAGCTAAGACAGGATGCATTTATAGCAAGGTACTATGATATTAGTTTTATTAATGGTTCTATAATCATGACAGCTAAGTTTACTGGTAGTGAATTCACATTAGTATCTACTTCAACACAAGGATTTGGAAGCACCAATTTGGTATATTCCAACATAGGTGGTATTGCAAGGTCACAAATAGTTGAAGGTAGATCACCAATATCAGGTGAGGATATAAAGAACTATAGTTTATATGCTGATGTGTATGTAAACAGTAATAAGAACTTGGTTTTTGACGATAGAGAATTAATATTCGATATGGATAATGTTGGTAGTTTAAGGAAACCATTTATTAAGAATGGATTAAACTTAGTAGAATTTGATTTATCCAACATATTAAAGAACTATGTTTCAACTGGATTACCAACAATAGGTAGTGGTAATGTATTAAAAGCAAATGGTAATGATGGTAACACACCACCAGCTTTAAATTATGTAGTAGCATATGGAGAATATGCACCAGTGGTGGATAGCATAGATGGGTTGCAAGTTAATAAAGTACAGAAAGGTACTATAACTAATAAGGCAGTACTAAATTCTGCAGTAAATTATGGTGATGATGTATCTGATTATTATCAATCAAGTTCTGCTGATACCGTAATAGCATTGACTAATCAACCAACAGCTAAACTAACACATCCATCTATTGAAATTGATCCATTGTATTTTGTATATAAAAACTTTGGTAATCAGAATTCAGTAACATTTGAAAATGATATAACCTATAATTTTTATGATGGTAGTTCAACTGTTGATAGTTTTAGTTTAAATAGAGTAAATGCTGTTGCTTTATTTAGTGATGATGAATTTGTAAATGGATTATCTGATTGGTCAGTTGATTCAGTAACATCAAGTGATGTAGATTGGACTGCTCAATCAGGAGCAATATTTGGAGAACCATTTGGTATTAAAGAATATATTAAAGCTAATGCATCTAATGCTACAAAAAGTGCTGTAGTATATCAAGACATTGTTTCAGTATTACCACCTTATACTCAAGTTACTCTAAAGATCAGAGTATTAAACGATATAATAAACGGTGGTAATTTATTAGGAGCAAGAGTGTACTTGGTTGGGTATGATGGTAGCACTTGGAATCAAATAGGTCAAGCACTTATTGGTTTAGGTACAGTACAAGAATTAACATTGATCGGTAGTGATGCTAATATTGATCAATATTCACTTATTGGTTTTTATGTTGAAACATTCACAGGTAGTGATGCAGATACATTTGAGTTTAATGTAGATTATGCTAAGTTTGAATTTACTACTACTGAAAACACTAATGGTGTTTATTACTATGATGTATCACCAGCTAATTTCGGTATAGATGCCGATGGATTCTATAGTGCTAAGAGAGTTAAATCATATGAAGTAAAAATGCTGGCTAACACTGCTGAATTTACAGTAGAACCACAGACCTACAGAATAGCATATGACATAGCACCAAAAGGAACTACTCTTATGTGGCAAAACCCATTAGGTGGTTATGATTCATTCTACTTCAGTGGTATCCGTGAAGACAGTATCAATAGAACTTCCGATGATTTTGAGGTGGTAGTAGATAAGAATTATCCACAGGGATTTGAAAAGAACAAGCAGTATAATATTGAAGCTACCGAAGATTTAACATTGAATAGTGGATGGGTGAAAGAAGATCATATGGATTGGTTGAAAGAAATCCTATCATCACCAAAGGTATACGTGGTTGAGAATGGTGTGATTAAGTATTACACCGTAAACGGTTTTGGTTATACCAAAAACAATCAGAACAACCAGTTTAATGTTGAATTAGATTTAAGAAAGACCATAGAGAATAATAATATCACTGAATAATCATATATGTCAAATATAAATAATTTACAACTTATACTGAATGACAGGTTTTCAATGGACTTTAGAAATCCAGAAGACTTATCTATTAGATTAAATAGAATTGCCGATGACCTTAGAGAACCATCTAAAGCATTTGGTGACTTTTCTTATTCATTTACATTACCATTTACAAAGAACAACAATAGAGTATTTGGTAATATAAACGAGTTTGATATTCAAAATAAGTTTGTTGGTAAGACTTTCACTGCTAAAGTAATATTGAATGACGATAGTTTATTAGAAGGTGAGTTGGTAGTAAACGAAGTACTTCAATCTGGTTACAAATGTGTATTGTATTCTGCATTTAAAGAACTTGCTGATCAAATCAAGGATAGAGATTTAGTGGACTTACAGTTTGATAATGTAGATTGGAATTTTGAGAATACTATTAATAACTACAACAATAGAAATTCTAATGAAACTATCACATCTGATAATTCAGATATATGCTTTCCATTTATATTCTACAACACAGAGTTTGCTGAGAAGAGTATAATCAGTGGTGTCACAGGAAGCAATATTGATGCAGAATTAATAAATCTTGATCCACTATATAAATTAACCACATTCTACCATATGTATCAGCAAACTGGTATATCTAAAATCAATGGATTGTTTTTCCATCAAGTACCACCTGCTGTCTTTGTAAAGAATACACTTAAACAGATATTCAAGGATGCTGGATTTGGACTATCTTCATCACTATTTGACGATAGAACATTTAAGAATCTTATCACACCATTTACTGGTGATGATTCTGCATTTGACTATGGTAATGGTTTGATAACCACACAGGATTTTAAAGGTAATGAATTTAAAGCTACATCTAATTCAACAGAGTTTAAGATTGAGATATCAAGAAGAGTACAGTTTCCTAACTTAGAGTATGATCCTAATGATAATTTTCAAGAAACTACTACATGGGAGTATACATTTCCAAATGCTGGTTTCGGTAGGTTCTTATGTACCTTCTTCTATAGAACAGAGGATTCACAAACTGGTTCTGCAGGTGTGTTAAGATTAACATCAAGTGTTGATGGTAATATTGCCTTTGCTACATTAACTGAAAGCTTTGGTGTAACACAAGTTACAGTAGATTCTGGTTTAAGAACTTGGCAATCTGGTGAGAAAGTGTATATGCAAGTCACTGACTTGGATAACACAGGTGTTATTTATGTACAACCATCAACCAGCTTTACTAATATCTTACAACCACGTAAAGGACAAGGTGATATCTTTTTAAGACCATCTTATTTCCTACCACAGATGAGTCAGTCTGATTTTGTTTCAGGTATATTGAATATGTTTAATGCTTATTTAATTGTGGATAATAAAAATAAAACAGTTCAATTAGAACCATACACAGCTCTATTTGGAAATACACAGAATCCATATGACATCACTAAGAAAGTCTTTGCTGATACAGTGGATGTTCGTAGAAGTGAATTGGAAAGTGTATCTCTCAAGTACAGAGACGATGATGATTTTAATAAGACGATACTCTCCGTAGACCGTTTCGGTAGATTGCCACTGCAAACCACCTCACCAGTCTATGATAAATATGGTACTATAGATAACAACGAATACCATAGCAAGAATAGAGGTCAAGCTGAAATACAATTTCCATTTGCACCTACTAACATGTTAAAGATGGCATTCATAACTAACACTAATTTTAGTGCAAGTATATCTCCACAAGCACCCGATACACAAGCAGACTATATTGAAATGTTAATACCTTCAATTACTAAGCAAACAGTTAATGATGATGAGGACACTGATTTTTATAGTTCAAGTGGTGATACTAAAATTGATAATAATCCAGATAGATATACCTATGCTGCACAACCGAGAATACTAATCTATAATCCAGAGGTAAGTAGTTCAACTTACTCACCTAAATTTATAGGTGGTGTGGATGATGCAGAGAGAAAGGATTTTTATTATTTGAACATGATTACAAATGTTAACTATAATGATGGTGGTATTAGTATTAATAAGACAAGAATAAGGTTTGCTTCATTCTTAGGTTTACCATCGGAGTTTTTAACTGATGCTGCATTGACTAAGGCAACTAATGATTATACAGGTGTATCGGGTTCTATTAATCTACCTGATTATTTCAACTCACATTATATTGCTGAGTATTTGAAGACAGTTGGTGATGATAATCCACGTGATAGTTTCTCATTATCAGCAAGTGAGAATAAAACAACTAATACGCTTTATAATGTATTCCATTTACCTAAGTATCAGGCGTTGTCACAGAATGAGGTAATAGAGGCTGATATGAGAATGAATGATCAGGATTGGAAGGAGATGCAGATCAATAGAATTATCACATACGATCAGCAGACCTACAGAATAATCTCAATTAAGAACTATGATGTAATTAAGAGAACAGCTAAAATAGAACTTAATAGAATTCTTTAATTATAAGAGTAGATAATAAAAAACTATGGCAACAGCAGTTTCGCAATTAAAAATACAACTTCAAGGAGCATCCACAATTGAGCAGTTAGAAGAGACCTTAGATAAGGTTAACAATCAGATTAGACAAGTCGATGTTAACTCACAAGCGTTTGAGGAATTGAGTGCAGTTGCACGTGATGCCGATGCACAACTAAGAACAGTTTCTGATTCATTGGAAGGTGTGACAGGTCAGGAGCAAGCAGAGTCAGCTAAGAAATTAGGTGAAGGACTTGCTGGTGCATTTGCTGCAGCTACAGTGGCATCATCTGTCTTTGGTGAAGATACAGCAGAGTCAGTAGAACAGGCAACACAGACAGCACTTCAATTGGTTGTTGTATTGGATGGATTAGAGAAAGCATCTCAAGCATTTAGTGCTGAGACTGTCAAGGGTCTTAGATCTATTGTAACTGGATTTAGATCATCAAAAATAGCAGCTAAATTATTTGGTACTACTACACGTGCAGCAATATCAGCAACTGGAATAGGAATTTTAGTTGTGTTGTTAGGTACATTAATTGCCAATTGGGATTCAGTGACTGAAGCAGCAAGTAAGTTTGGTTCTACAGTTAAAGAAACTATTGATACATCATTACCTTTCCTTGGTAGTTTTATTGATAAGATAAGTATTTTAATAGATAAAGTTGGTTCGATATCCAATTTGTTTTCTGCATTAGGTGATGGTATTAGTGCTGCATTTACAATCGGTGGTAATGCAAGTAATAGTTTTTTTGATTCATTAGATAAAGGTAGAAAATTAGAAGATTTACAAAAGCGATTTGAAGATGTAAGTGCTGGTGTAAAGTCAGTTGTAGATAATTTAAGTGGAATAAGAGATAAAAGTGCTGCTATTACTGAATTATCACAAAGAAGAGTCAAAGAATTAGAGAGAGAAATTAAGTTAACTGATAATCAATTTAAAAAAGCAGAACTTGAAAGAGAACTTGAAATTGAAAGATTAGAAATCCAAGCAAATAGACTTGATTTACTTAATATCCAAAAAGATTTATTAGATGATGTATTACCAGAAACAAGAGAATTATTAAAAGAAGATATTAAAGCTTTAGAATTAGCTAAAGAACAAACAGAAGATAGTGAGAAAAAATTAGAATTTCAGGAACAAATAAATAAACTTATAGATGATAGAATATCTTTGACTCAGATAGAGCGAATTGTACAAGAAGATATTAATAATATTATATTCCAGCAAGATTTACTTAACAAAAATTTATCCGATGAAGAACGTGCAAGAGTATTAGAACTTCAAAAGTTAAATAACTTACTTGACGATGGTTTAAATACTATACGTGAGACTAATAAAGAAAGAGATAAAGCTAAATTTGATTCAGCAGTTCAAGACGTAAGGGATTTACTTAATGAGATAGATGAAACCGAAGAAGCAGCAAAAAAACTTAATGCTGAGTTAAATGCATTTAGTGAAGCTAATCAACCACCAGAAGAACAGGTAGAACGTTTTAGATTAAGTATATTAAGAGCAATCAAAGTTCAACAGGACTTAAATAGAGAAGCTGGTAAACTACCAAGACAGTTTGAAACTACTGGTGATCAGGTAGAAGACTTTAAGATTAGAGCATCAGAAGCAATTTCATTCATCGGTCAACAAACCATTGATGCACTACAAGCACCTATAACCTTTATTCAAGGAAACATTGAAAGACTAACTGGTGAACTTGAGAGAATCAATGAACTTGCTGAAGAGTCTACTGAACGTAGGACTGAATTGGAAAGTCAATTAGAAGGTGCACAGGGTAGAAGATTTGATCTTATCCTTGCTAAATTAAGACAGGAGAAGAACAGAGAAGAAGAATTAGCAAAGCAGAGAATAGCACAAGAAGAAGCTATTGCCGAAGCTAAGACTAATCAAGCTAAACTTGAGAAAGCACAGGCTATTGCACAAGCAACGATACAAGCTTTACTATCGGTAGTGCAAGCATTACCTAACATTCCATTGTCAGTGTTGGTAGGTGCAATTGGTGGTGCTAACATAGCTGCCATTGCTTCACAACGAATACCAGAGTTTGCCGATGGTGGATATACAGGAGATGGTATGGGATTTAGAGATAGTACTGGTGAGAGAGTAGCTGGTGTGGTACATGAGAATGAATATGTTATACCTAAGCCCATTGTAGCATCCAATCCAGATATGGTGGCTACATTGGAAGCTATGAGAACAGGTAAGCGTAGGTTTGCCGATGGTGGATTAGTACCACAGGTATCTAATGATAGTGGTGGTTTTAATTCTAACTCATTGATTAATGCATTAGGTAAAGCAAGATTTCAAGTATCTGTTAATGAGTTTAGGGATGTATCAAGTGAGGTTGATGTCATTGAAAACAACAGTAGTTTGTAATTAAAACCCAAACAATAATTTCAATTAATTATAATAATATGGAAAAGGATAAAATAAAGAGACTTGAGTTTCTAATAGATGAAAACGAGCCTATGTCTGGTATAAAAACTATATCATTAGTGGATGAACCAGCCATTGAATCAGATTTTATCAAGTTCAGTAAAGATAAACCTAAACCTTCCTATGTTTTATTTCAAGACGATGCTAAGAAGTACAAGCAGATTGTAGCTGGATTAGCATTAATACCTGATAAGAATATATTGAGAATGACAGCAGAGGGAGAAGCCTATATGGGTTATTTTTCAACTGATACTATTGAAAAGCTAAGAAACAAGTTCCACATGGAGTTGATGAATAACAATGTCAACATGGATCACTTGGAAGATGCTTATGTGGATGCCTTTATGGTAGAATCATTTATAATAGATTCAGAAGAGAGATTAGCTGATGTTAAGGCTAAAGGTATTACAGAGGTAAAGATGGGTAGCTGGTATGTTGCCTATAAGATTAATGATCCAGAAGTATTCAAGAGAGTAATGAATGGTGAGTTAAGAGGTTTCTCTGTAGAAGCATACTTAGATAAAGTATTTTCAAAAGTAAATCATAATAAATCAAAATTTAAAGAATCGATGAAAGAAATCATGGAAAAATTAAGTGCACTTGTTGAAGAGTTTAAAAACGAGGATGGCATAAAGAGTAGAGAAAATTTCGAAGTCGCAGTTGTAGCAGAGTTAGGTGCTGAAGTAGAGTTTGACGGTGTAGGTTCACAGCCTATGTTAGTTGAGTCTGGTGAAGTAGCTCCTGATGGTTCACATATTCTTGAAGATGGAAGAACAATCGTTGTTGAAAGTGGTGTTGTTACAGAAATTGTATCACCAGAAGCTGAACAAGAAGACGAAGGTGAAGCATCTCAAGAAGAAGGGGAATTAGCTATGAACGATGAGGAAATGAGAAACAAAGAGAAGATGGATGAATTACAGTCCAACTTTGATAAGATGAAAGTAGATTTCGAAAAGCTTAAAGGTGAAAACGCTAAGTTGAAAGAAGACAAATCTAAGTTAGCTGAGAAGTTATCAAAAGTTCCTGCTACTAAGCCTGTAACTCGTAAGACCGAATCTACTAAGAAAGTAGAGAAAGTTGATATGTCTAAACTATCAAACTACGAAAGAATCGCAATGAAGAACGGTTTACCAACTGTGTAAACCCAACATTGCTGATTAAATTATTATAATAATATAAAGAAATTAATTAAATAAAAATATTATGCCAACTACAAGAAGTTTTACAAGTTCATACTCAGGTGAGGCTATCAGAAGCTACATCTTAAAGAGTTTAATTGGTGGAGAAACATTATCAACTAATGGTATCTCAATCAGAACTGGTGTTAAGTATAAAGAGGTAATTAAGAAATTATCTTCTTCAGGTGTTGTACAAGAAGGTGGATGTGATTTTACTCCAGCAGGTACAATTACAATCACTGAAAATGTGCTTGAACCTAAAAAAATAAAAATTAATGAGCAAATCTGTTTCGAGGATGTTTACCAATTATGGGACTCTGAGAACATGGCAGATGGAATGAACAACGAAGAAATGCCTGCTGAATTAGTAGATGCAGTTCTTGGTGAATTCACTAACCAATCAGCTAAAGAGATTGAAGAAGCTATCTGGCAAGGTGATGCTACTGGTTCAACTGGTACTATCAAAGACTTGTTCGATGGTTATATCAAGCAATTAGGAGATTCTGGTGATACAGTAGACGTAGCTGGAGTAGCTTTGACTGACAGTAACATCGTTACTGAGTTAAACAAAGTTTACACTGCATTACCAGCAGGTGTAAGAAAGAAAGGTGCTGCAGGATTAGTATACTTCGTATCATATAAGACTGCTGCATTGTACCGACAGAACTTAGCTGCTCAAGGAGATAATGATACTGCCAATGAGCCAGTATTACGTTTCTACGGTATTGAGTTAAGAGAAACTGGTGGAATGCCTGACGATGCAATCGTATTTGGTGCTCGTGATAACTTCTACTTTGCAACTGATTTACTATCAGATTGGTCAGAGATAAGAATGTTAGATCAAAGAGAAGTTGATGGTTCAGATTATATCAATTTCGTATTGAAAGCAAAAGCAGATGTGAAGATTGGATTCTTCGCTGAAGTGGTACTATACAATTAAGATATAGGGGTTTATCCCCTTTATTTTAATCTAAAAAATAACTAAAAAAACTAAATATATAAAAATATGAGTTGTTTATTAACAAGTGGAATTACAAGACAGTGCGACTTTGGATTTGGTGGATTACAGAATATTCTGTTAGCCAACAAAGAAGAAATTGACAGTATTGATAAAGATTCCAACAATGTTATTACTGGTATCACAATGGCTTCTGGAGCTACATTCTATGAATATGAATTTGAACCTGAAACAGGTCAAGCACTTCAAGAATTGCAGACAGGATCAGTATCACGTTTCGTTTTACAAACGTTAAACTTGCAGCTTGCTAATGTAACACAGAATAAGAAAGAGATTTTGAACAATATGGCTATCGGTGATATGGTAGCGATCTATCAAGATCAGAAGAATCAGTACTTCTTATTCGGTGAAACAGGTAGAGGTTTAAGAGCATCTACTTTAACATTAGACACAGGTACTGCAGATGCAGATGGTTACGTTATCACAATTGGATTATCAGGTGGTAATAGTGGATACGCAAATGAGGTGTTAGCATCGGTTGCTGAATCATACCTATAATAACATAAGGATTTTACCTTAGAACC
>Ga0306868_1000870_pt1 | contig 17402 bp, 17 predicted proteins | sample AntRauTorckE6832_FD_190411 | JGI IMG/M metagenome (GOLD analysis project Ga0306868, IMG submission 190411) | Saline lake microbial communities from Rauer Islands, Antarctica - Metagenome Torckler E6 #832 (v2) (version 2) | ecosystem: Environmental > Aquatic > Non-marine Saline and Alkaline >... | reverse complement strand
TTGGCCAGCATCACCGTGCGGGTTTCACTTTCTATCAACTGATAAAAAACCTGCTGCATGCCCGCGATGTTGGTTTCCTGTAGCTTGCCTTCCAGGTAAGCAATGCGGGCTTCGGCTTCTTTTACGTCTTGCTCGCGCATGTGTTCGTTGATGTCGTGTACCAGCTTTTCAGCCCACTCTTTGGCCACCGGGGGTGACTGGCTTTTGATATTCAGCGTGACCATGCCGGTTTCTTCATCGTTGGTCAGGCTTAGATAACCTTCCTTGAATATCTTCACCATGTCCCAGTCTGTGGGCTTGAGGCTTTCGCCTTCTTCATCAGTGAGCCATTCGCTGGCTTCGGGATTGTAGACTTCCCGGTTGATTACCCATTTTTCGTTTTCCATGTCCCATGCTTCGGTGGCCATCAGTGGGATGGAGAGGTTGTGGCGGTGGATGAAGCCTGCGAGGAAGGCGCGGGATTGCAGTACTGCTTTGGCCATAGCTGTCTGATTAGAGCCCCCGCCGCCCAGGCTGATACCAGCCAGACTCGCCAAGCCGCCGAGCTGGCCGCTCAAGCCCCCTGCTCCGCCTTCGTCTTGTGTGGGCGCAAGCAGTACGCTGGACTGGTAGATGTCCGGTTTGCTCAAGGCGTAGAACACGCCGCCTGCGGCGAAGACGATGGTGACCAGGATGATGATCCACTTACCTCGCCATAGGGTGGCGAAGAGTTCGCGGAGGTCTATTTCGTCGTCTGGGTAGTTTTGGGGGTCTGGGGTTTGGTTCATAGGGACTTTTTAGACGTGGAGAGATGAAAGAATGAAAATTTAGCCACGGACGGCACGGACGGCACGGACGGCACGGACGAAAAGACAAGAATAAGGCTTTTTTTGTCGGTGTGGGTCCATGTGGGTCCGTGGCTATGTCTGAACTTTTTTGCCACGGACACTCACGGACGTTCACGGACAAAAGATTTGGAAAACATTTTGTTGTTCGTTCGTGTGGGTCCGTGGCTAATTAACTATTCGTTTTATAAACGCTTTTGGGAAGGTAAAGTTGACGAGCATGCCAACGGACATTCCTGTTGCTTTCAGGTAATTGATCAGCTGAGGCTCAGCGGAAATGGGCAACTTCGGCTGAGCTTTCAGCTCCAGCACTACACTGTTCTCTACCACGATATCCATCCGGTGCTCTCCTACAACCCTATCTTTGTAGAATACTGAAACCGGCACTTCTTCCTGAACCTGTAACCCACTTTGCCTCAACTCATATACCAATGCCTTTTGGTATATGCTTTCCAAAAATCCCGCCCCAAGCACTCTGTTCACTTCGAAGACGGCACTGCGAATCCGATAACTAAGCTCTTCTTCCCTGAGCATATCTGTTCTTTTCCCTTCGTCCGTGAGTGTCTGTGAGCGTCCGTGGCTAAAAAATCATGATATAGCCACGGACACTCACGGACTTTCACGGACAAAAGATTTGTAAAACACTTTGTTGTTCGTCCGTGGGTCTCTGTGAGCGTCCGTGGCTAAAAGATCTTTCGTCGATGCATCGGCCCACGGTTAGCGCCAGTTGGGCTTTCCAGTCCGGGAGCTCGATTGTCAGAAGGTACACCAATGCCTGTCTTACGGTTCAGGCAAGGAGCTGAATCAGGTACTTCAGGAAACGAGTTGGCTCAATGTGATTACGGTGCCGACATGGCGGTTTGCTGGTGGCTTCAACTTACGGTCGATGGCGTAAATGATGGCGTTGGTATCCAGCAGATACTTACCACTCATCTCGCATTTCCCTTTGCATCTCAACGGCTTCTCGTCCCTGAAAGGCCTCAATTTCAACATCGCTAAGATCCAGAGGCGACGGCTCAGGGCCTTGCGCAACCTCATCCTTAACCATTACTACGATCTTGGCGTGACTGTTCTGCAGCGAGGCGTATTCCGCCGGCAGTTTCACTACGCCATTCTGGATATCTGCTTCGAATTCGATTGCGTACATGATTGCGCTCCGACCGACTGGATTCTTTTCTAATGGCTATATCAGGTTAGTTAGTGCCCAGTTCGTTAATTCAAGCATAGGCTTTCTTGGTTTGGTTGACCATGGATCTTGTTGCTCGTTCTGTGCTTTGTGCTATCACCAATGAGGGTGATTTTTTGCTACGGAAAGGTAAAAAATGAAAATTTAGCCACGGACACTCACGGACGTTCACGGACAAAAGGTTGTATTTCCCCGATACTACTAAGAGCACCCGCTTCACTGTCCCGAAGGCCGCTTTCGATGGCTTCACGCACTCTGATCTCATCAATCAGGTCTTCCCAAGTCGCATTATCCGGGAGTTGATCTATCAGGAGATGGGCCTGGTCTTTTTGCATTGCATGGGTCATTTTGCAGTTCTCATACGCCGGGTTGGGAGCGATGCGGTATAGCTTAAGATATTTTTGCCACGGACGGCACGGACTTTTATGGACAAAGAATTTTGGACGTTTTTAAGAGTAGCTGGTTACCGTACTTTTTGGTTTGTAATCTCTTCTTCCCTGGGCATGTCTGTTATTTTCACTTCGTCCGTGATTGTCCGTGCCGTCCGTGGCTGAAAGGTCTTTAAGCGTTTGGTGTTCGGGCCTCGCTATCACTTTTTCTGGCGTATTTTTTCAGAAAAGCTCGCTATGGCTGCCGATTCTGGCGAGCTGTAAAACGCCGTTACTTACTCTGTAGACTAAAACCAGATCGGGCATAACATGGCAATCTCTGAAGCCCTGCCAATTGCCTATTAGCATGTGATCAACGTGCTTGTCGTCCAGTGGCTCATCACGCTGTAGCATCGAGATGACACGGCCCACTTCAAGGATGTCTGGAATGGGCCGTTTAGTGATTTTTTTGAAGTCTTTTTTGAACTGCCCTGAGTACTCAAGGCTGTGCATGTGTGACTTTGCCATCCGTTAGGTCTGCCACAAGACTATCCATTGACTCTGCACGGTACCCTTTGCCTTCCAGCAGTTCCTGCATGGCGGCTGCGCTTGTTTCATTCGGCTGAGGTGCTTTCAGTTCAAACGGGATACCCCCGTAATTGATAACTGCCCGTGCAAACAACTTGATTGCCTGGGAAGGGCTAAGCCCCAACTCGTCGCAGATGTTTGAGAACGCGACTTTGGTATCGTGATCAATGCGGGTGCTAAGCATATCAGTTTTCATTACGCTCTCCGTTTGTGCTGCTATGTTTTACATTGTAGCACAAACGCTATACAAACGCCGGCTTGAATCAGGCTGCGCCGCCTGCAGCGAAGATCACGGACTCGTCCGTGAGGCCGCGTTGTTTTTGCTTTGGTTTGGCTGATGGTGGTGGGTGGGTCAGACCCCGTTTGGGGTCAGACCCTTGGCCCCGAGCTGTCCGTGGCAGGTCAGTCTTTAGAGGCTCCCCACTGCCGCGGCACCTAGCGCCATTTGATACACTATCTGGCTGATGTTACTCCAGAGCTCCATCTGATTCAGTCTGTCTACGTCAATGGGCATTATGATGGTGTCGCCGGGCGCCAGTTGTTGGCTGCGGCTGCCAAACCAGCGGCTTTCCTCTGGCAACATCACCGAGCCGTCTGCCTTGATCACGTACACACGGTTTTCGTCGGCGTTTCGGGTGGACCCGCCGCTGCGTTTGAGGTAGTCATCCACGGTTAGCCCCTGGGCGTGAAGATGGCTGGTAGGGAACTGGACTTCGCCAAAGACGCTGACTGATTGGGGGATGATGGGTACTGTCAGGGTGTCGCCATCCTGGAGGCGGATTGCCTGGTAATCATTGCTGCCCACCACCGATGCAACGTTTATCACCATACGGCCGACGGGGCGTGAGTTCTGAACTTCATCCAGCAGGCCCTCAACCTGTTGGGTTCGTTCAGCATTTTGACCACCGAAGCTTTCGCCTTCCAGTTGAACACCGAGTAAATCGCCCTGGAGCCTATCTTCGGCTTCCCGCAGTCGCTGCGCTTCCAGTTGGCGGAGTTTTTCACGGGTGAATACGGCGCCTTCGGGGAACGCGTTCTCTGTCAGGCCGCCAGCACGCTCGATCACGTTGCGCAGGGTTTCGCCGTTGCGGATGGTGTACTGGCCGGGATAACGGACTTCGCCATCCAGCTCAATGGTTCTGGCCCGTGCGAATTCCGGGATGGACTTGATCAGCAGGCGGTCCCGGCTTTGCAGGGTGACAGAGGTTTGCCCTTTCATGACGGCTTGCAGATTCAGGTTTTTAATGTCGGTTTTACCGGTGCCTTCGGCGTCAACACCGAAGCGCGCGAGTTCTGCGGTATAAAGCGAGGCGGAATCTTTTAGGCCACCGGCTACGTAGATAGCATCGGCTACCTGTCTTGAGGCCGGTAACGGGTATTCACCGGGGTAACTTACAGGGCCCGTCACTTCAATGGTCTTTTGTGGCGCACCCGGTTTGGCTTGGGCTTTCAGGCGTTGGAGCACCGGAGCAAACAGTTGTTCACGAGTGAAGTTGCGCCCTTCTTCGCCGCCTTCCACTTTCCCCGAGTCCGAGAAGATAAGCAGGGTATCTTCTTCTTGCAGCAGCAAGTCCTTAGTGGTTCCCGGGTTCTGCACCGCCTCGCGCAGGCGCAGGTTGAGAACTGATACTTCATCGGTACTGCGATCTGTGCGGACGATGGCGGCATAGCGTTCATCGGCTGCTGGCACCAAGTCACTGTTGAGGCTCTTGATAAGAGAGCTGGCTCTCATGCCCTGCACCCACGCAAATCTGCCCGTGCGGGTGGCTGCGCCTTTCACTTCCACGTACTGGCCGGTGATGTCGGAGATGGACGCGACGTTTATCCGGTCACCGGGTTTTACTCTCGCCTGCTTGCCTTTGGGTGTGGTGAGGTTGGCTTCGGCGATGATGCGCAGGAAGTCGTCGTTGTTGCGTTCAATGCGCACCAGTTGCGGATAGGCCTGAGGCGTAAGGCCGCCGGCCAGTTTCACCAGTTCTTGCAGGGTGGTGTTGTTTTTCAGTTCGTAGATTGCTGGGCGGTAGACTTCGCCGTCGATGCCGACACGGTCGCCCACAGACGGTATGAAGATAACGTCGCCGGGTTGCAGGCGGTTGTCGTTGGAGGTGTCGCCTGCCATCAGGAGGTCGTAAAGGTCCAGTTCGCCAATCAGTTGGCCGTCGCGCTTGTGCTGGACTCTGCGCAGGGAGCCGGTGCGTGTGATACCGCCGGATACGTAAAGCGCGTGGGTGATGGTAGACAGTGAGCTGACAGTGTAGGAACCGGCGTTTCTGGCCTCGCCCAGGACAAATACCCGCATGCTGCGCAGCTCACCCAGGGTGACGCTGGCTTGCACGCCGATGTATTGTTCGGAGACCCGATTTTTGATTTGCTGCCGGGCTTCGTCGAAGCTCAGGCCGGCGACGGTTTGTGGGCCGGACTGGGGAAAGCTGATGGTGCCGTCCCGGGAGACGGGCAGTTCCAGTTGCTGGTTTTCTTTGCCCCAGAGCTGGACCCTTAATACGTCGCCTGGGCCCAGGGTGTAGTCGTTGGGGATGGGAATGTCTGTGACCGGGGCGAAGGTTGTTGGGCTGCCGGCGAAGAGGTCGTAGCCGAAGGGTTTCAGGCCGTTGTTTTTGAGGTCTGCCTGCTCATCTTGCTCTTTTTGTTGCTGGGTTCTGTCCCGCTCTTCATCGGATACGGCGTCAACCGGCTCCACCACTGTTACGTTCTGTGGGCGCTGGTTTTGCTGGCCTGCTGAGCCGGCGATGGAATCCAGATCTACCCCGTATTGGCTGGCAAGGGCTTCTTGCTGGGCGCGGGGCATGTTTTTGATCTGTTCGATCTGGGATTGGCTTGGGGATTGGGCGGCGGCCAGGGTTGGGAATGCCAGGATGGCGGCTAGTAGGAGGTTTTTTGGGTTCACTGTTGGTCCTGGGATTGAAGGTCTGATTAGGCTGAGTTAACGCGAGCTGGTCAGTGTTAGAGGGTCGGACCCCTTTGGGGTCAGACCCTTTTTTTAAAAACGGTAACGCCAGGTGGCGCTGACGGACCATTGGTCTTTTTCGCCGCTCAGGTATTGTATTTTTTTGTCGGTGGCTTGGGCGGTTAGGTCCAGCCAGCCGTTGAGAAACTGGGTGCCGTAGCCTATGGACATTATGGCGGCTTTTTGGTTGCTGTCCGGGACGTTGTAGAAGATGTCGTTGTCGGGGATGACTGCCCGGTTGGTGCCGTCTTTGTTGAGGTCTAGATAACCGATAGAAGCGGAGAGGTTTCGGCCATCCGGGAAAAAATTAAAGATACCGGCAGTGACGGTTTCTGCGTCGCCATCAAATGTCGAGGCCATGCTGCGGCCTTTGTGCCGGAAGCCACTGCGGTAACGGGAGTGATTATAGGTGATGTTGGGCATGGCATCGCCAAGAAAATCATCTGCCAGGGTGTTGCTGTATTCCAGGAACCACTGCTGATCACTGTCCAGTAGCTGTGTGGTCCAGTCGGTGCCCAGTAGCCAGGATTTGCGGGCCGGGAAGGCACCGGCTTCGTCTTCGCCCATCATCTGGGCGTAAACGCCCATAGCTTGATCACCAATGCCGAAGCCGTAGCGGGCGTCGATGCTGGCCAACTGGTTGCCGGGGTCGTTTTCTTCCAGTTGCCCGTTGTCGCGGCCAATGAAGGCGTTCCAGAGTGTCGAGGTTCCTTCCGGCCGACCTTCGCCGCCAAACATGATGGCCCGGGAGAAGCCAATATCCAGGCCTTGAATGGGCCTGACGGTCAGGCGCATGCCTATCATTTTGGCGTCCGGCACGGCCCGCTCTTCTTCCAGCTGGCCGGCAAAGACTGTGAATTGCCAGGGGCCGATCCATTCCAGCCAGTCGGTTTCCGGCTCGCTGGCGTCTTTGCGATTCAGCCATACTGCGGGCATGGGGCGGGCGTTATTGGACAGGATCAAGCTACTTTGCCAACCCGGGCCCCACCAGCGGTCGATGGCGCCGGCGCCGAGTACCCAGTTACCAGCCGTTCCTGCGATGTAGGATCCATCCAGGCGAAAGCTTTCATCGTCTTCCGGGTTAGCTGCCCCGGCAGGTTTAACACCAAAAGCCAGGGACTCACCCTGCCATTGCAGATTCACGCTCGCTTCACCGTTTTCGCGAGGACCGGCCTGAAAACCTCTCACAAAGGTGGGTTCGGTGGTGGCCGCAAACTCGACTTCCGACCGCCAGCCCTGCTTGCCCTGTTCGTCCATCTCGAATTTTAGGTAGGCCAGTGGGCCGCCAATGGCTGGCGCGTCGTTGCCGGTTTCCTGACTCAGGCCGCCGTAAACGGTGCCCATCATGACTGGCCAAGTGGAGGTAGTGCGGTTCAGGTGGCCCCGGTCTGCCAGTTTTTGAAGGGCAAAGCGGGCACGGTTGTCGCCGGGTTCCAGCCAGGGTGCGGCGGCGGCAATCTGGGAGTGCGCAGAGGCGATCAGGCACGCTACCGCCCCACCGACCAGGGTCCAGTGTTTTGAGGTCATAGGTTTACATGTTCAAGGGCTGAAGGCGGGGACGAATACAACGGCGGAGTCGTTCCCGGACTTGGTCCCTGTCAGGATGAATGTGTTGCGTGTGTCGGAAGTGAGCAGATTCTACTGCATCATGGTTGTGACGCAAGTGGCAAAACCAGGGTAGTAGCGGATTCAGGTAGTTACCGGCGTAACGTTTTGTAAAAGCATAGCTGTAGTACCTGAACTGGTTGTCTATTGGGCGCGGGGTGACAAGTGGGTAGAGGGTTGTCGGATTACGCTTGGCTAATCCGACCTACGGGGGTGGAATGCAGGCACGGAGTAGTCGGATTACGGCCTTTGGCCTAATCCGACCTACGGGGGTGGAGGGTCGAGAGGGGGACTTTTAAGGTTTGTTGTTTTTGCATGAAGCTGATCAGGACGATGGCGCGTTCTTCACCGTCGTAAGCCTGGAAGATGGCACTGATGCCTTTGAAGGGGCCTTCATCGAGCTCTACCGCCTGCCCTGGCTTGATGCCGCCCTGCTTCGCTACTGTATCCAGGCTGTCTTTGATGTGCTGGACAACGTCGTCTGACATGGCGGCTGGTTTGTTCGCAAAGCTCACGACCCGTATTACACCCCGGGTAGAGCGCAGCTTGGCCCACATGGGGTCGGTTTGTTCCAGGTTGATAAACAGGTAGCCAGAAAATAGCGGTTCCAGCTTCTGGGTGCGCTTGCCGACCTTGATTTTTTCTACCGTGATTTTCGGATAGAAACAGGCGATGTCCTGGTTTTGCAGATTCGCCAAGGCGCGATCACCCTGGGCGGGCTTGAGTTGTAGGGCGTACCAGGTCATGAGGGCCTCTTGGTTGGGGTGTTTTGCAACAGAGCGATCTGTGCGCCATGTTATAGTCTACCTCAAGGCAAATCACTGGGTATCAATGCATGTCAGAACACGATGTCCGCTGGATTCAGCGTTTTAATAACTTCAAAAGGGCCTTCCAGCAACTCGATGATGCCGTTGTGCTGGGACGCTCCAGGGAACTGTCAAAGCTGGAAAATCAGGGGGTTATCCAGGCTTTTGAATATACCTATGAGTTAGCCTGGAACCTGCTCAGAGACTATCTGCGTTGGCAGGGCAACGCACAGCTTGCTGGCTCCCGGGATACCATTCGCGAGGCTTTTTCAGCGGGACTGATCGACAAAGGCGAGCTCTGGATGCAAATGCTGATGGATCGGAATCGTACAGCTCACACCTACAACGAAGAAACAGCTGAGCAGATACTCGCCGCCATTGACGAACACTACCATGCTATTTTCGTCACCCTGCAACAACGCATGGACATCGAGGTAGAAAAGCATGGCCGCTACTGAGCAAACAATGAATTTCGGCCTGCCACCGCATGCGCTGACCGGCCTGCAAGGCGTATTCCGTAACCATCCATCAATTCAGTTCGTCACACTCTATGGCTCTCGAGCCAAAGGTAACTATCGACACAACTCAGACATCGATCTGATGCTCACGGCTCCCGACATGACATGGAGCCAGTTCAACCGTGTTGAGCAGGAAATAGATGATTTGCTATTGCCATGGAAAGTGGACCTGGCCCTACTTCATCATATTGAGAACCAGGATCTCCTGGATCATATCGAGCGGGTGGGTGTTGTTCTCTTTCTGCGGGGTCAGACCCCAGTGCATTTTGCCGGCTGAAATGTCTTGGGGTCTGACCCCAACTTGAAATTGGTGTCCAGGTGAGGCAAATTATCGCGCCTACAATTTATTTCACAAGGAATGTGAGATGCCTCGCCGACCAAGGATTTGTCCGGCCGGGATGCCCCAGCATGTAATTCAGCGGGGTAATAACCGGCAGGTTTGTTTTCAGGATTTTCCAGATAGGGCTGCCTATTTGGCGTTTCTCTCCCGCTACCAGAAGGAGCACGAGGTAGCCATTCATGCCTGGGTTTTGATGGGCAATCACACCCATCTTCTGGTGACGCCGCAAACGGATCAGGCGTTGTCCATGTTCATGAAGGCCCTCGGCCAGCGTTACGCTCAGTACTTTAATCACAAATATGAGCGCTCCGGCACCCTCTGGGAGGGGCGCTTCAAGTCCTGCCTCGTGGATAGGGAGAGCTACTTCCTGCAGTGCCAGCGGTATATTGAACTGAATCCGGTGAAAGCAGGAATGGTGCGGTATGCCGGGGATTACCAATGGTCCAGTTACCGATGCCACGGCTACGGAATGAAAGCGAGATGGCACACGCCCCATGCTTGCTACCTGGATTACCACCCGGATCCGGACAGGCGCCTGGTAAGCTACCGATCCTTTATGGCCAGCCCCGCCCCGGAAGGCACAGACGATCGGATTCGATACGCCGCAATTGCCGGTAAGCCGCTTGGAACCGAGGCTTTTCAAGAGCGGATGAAAGCCCAGTTTGGAACTGAGTTGGGGTCAGACCCCAGTGCATTTGGCCGGGCGAAATGTCTTGGGGTCTGACCCCATTGCCAGTCCTGCGCCCGTTGCGGCCAGACTCACGCTTCGATAGCACAGTCTCGATATACCATGGTGAGAGACCCGCACCACTCTGCTCCATGGCTGGGTAACCGGAACACGCTCAAGAATGCCAAAGGTTTCGTCTGCGATGGCAAGGTGCACCCGCTCAATTTTCATCACACCGTGGCCGACGCCCTGGGTGAGCATGTCTGCCATTCCCAACCACCAGCCATGTTGATTGTTCTGTGCGCTCATACGAGCCACTCCTGAAGTTGATTTGCTACGTCCGGATGATGGGCGAGGCGAAGATGGTCAACACCCGGAAAGGTCGCCACTCCCGCCAGTTGCCAACCCGACTTTTCCTGCCCTTGCGCGCTGCCTTCATGGACCAGAGCGTCGCCAAACCAGGCATTCACCGGGTGCTTTCTGGATCGGGCCAGTAAACCGCAAATAACATAATGCCTGGTGTCCGGGAGCAATGGTGGTTCATCGCCACCCTGCTCCAGAAACTCGCCCCGGGAAAGATTACGGATACCCTCGCTGCGCAAATCAATGACCTCGCCAATCACCTTCAGGTAGTCGCGGGGCCGTTCGTTCAGCATGCCCGCCATGGAATGCGCGCCTTTGGCCAGCCAGGAGCCATCATGGGGGGCCCCGATGTACACACAGTCACTGAGCAGCCCGAGCCATCGATGGCCTGCCGTGCTGCCCGCATGGCAAGCACCGCGAATCACCAGCCCGCCCATACTGTGGCCGAGCAGGATCAGGCGTGTCACCGGCACCGGCCAGGATGAAACAAGCTTCTCCAGCATCTCGGAAAGATCCTGACCATTGCGGTAGATCGGCCGACCGGTGTTGTATCGCAGAACAAGATCAGTGACACCGCCTTGAACGCTGGAAGAAAGCATGGAACCGTAACTTTCGCCATGGGTATTGGGCAGTTGCCAGACCGTTTCCAGCTCCATCAGACCATGTATGGAGATGCAGAGGGTGCCCGAAGCGTTATCGATTTCCGGGTGAGCAAGGTCCAGCTCAGTGCCGCTATGCAGCAAAGCCAAAGAGACCGCCAGCGGATTCCTGCGGGATTCCAGCCAGTCGCCAAAGAAACCACTGGCAATGGCAGATGTATGGTGTTGCCACCGGGACATGGGGTTTGAAGGCATGAAATGAACTCATCCTGTGCAATGTCCGTCCAGTTTACACAGATCGGCACGAACGGAGTTGGCCCGGATAGCCCCGCTAGTGCGGCGCTGTAGTGCCACTAACGGCCGCAGATTCCCTGAACCTTGTTCTGAAAACGCTCGCGGATCTGTTTATTTTCCGATTCACTGACAAACACTCGTTCGCCCTGATCGTTCAAGTTGTAGAAAGTCGAAATGCTGTCCATATACTTGAGGCGGGCATTGAGCTTACGGCACCGCGCTGCCAGCTTTACCGCCTGCTGATCTGCTTTGGCACTGGCGGCCTGTTGCGCTTCGCGCTCCTTCTTTTTTTGCTCGAGGAACGCGTTGATTTTCTGCTGGCGATTGCGATCGGTAGAATTCGGGCCGGAAGAGTCTGACTTTGTTACTAATTCAGTAGGTGCAATCTGCGCAGGAGGGCGATCACCAAAGTGAGTGCGACCTTCCGCGTCTACCCAGCGGTAGACACCGGCGTTCAGAGAAGCGGAAGAGAGAAACAAAACAACGAAAAACATCCTTTTAACCACAAAAACTCCATTTTTTGGTAATGCTAGCGGTGGAATAAAATATCTGTTTTCTAACCAAAAGTCTTCAGTGAGCTTGGGGTCTGACCCCAGTGCATTCTGCCGGGTGAAATGTCTTGGGGTCTGACCCCAATGATTAGCGGGATTCCGGCTCGTCGTCGCGTAGCCGCAGGAAGCTGGCGAATCTTGGCAGGCCGGTTGAGGTGTATCCAAAGTGTTTGTAGGTGATCATGGCACCGACCGGTGGCGGATTTCGTCGCTCGGCGTCGCTGAAGCCGGTGCCAATCCGGAATTGTCGACCGTCGTCGCGTTCAACCCTGATAGATCCAAGCATACCCTCAAATTTGCCCTCGCCGGGTAAGTGCGCAACCACCACAGCCTCGGCATCCTGGTAGCGCTTTACTTTCAGCAGGTCGTTTGAGCGCCCGGCGGTTACGAGGCTGTTACCTCGCCGGAGCATCAGCCCTTCGCCGCCTTGCGCGACGACGCTATCCAGCGCTGACATCAATGCTTCATGACTGGTAGCCCGGCGTTGCTCCACCATCGAAACGAACGGGGATGGAGATGGCACCAGCAGAGCCTTCATAGCCGCGACTCGATCCGAAAACGGCCGATCCATTGTCGGCAGATCAAAGACCATGAAGCGAATCTCTCGCCAGCTAGCGTCCACCGGCTCCAGGCGCCGAGCCGCGCCCGAGAGTTCTGCGAAGCGGCCGCGCCCCATCCATAGCTCGCCGTCCATTTCAGCATCCGGGAAGTGCTGGGTGAACCAGGCGGGTGCACGGTAAATGTTGCCGCCACGAGACCAGAATTGTTCACCATCCCAATACGCCCGCACGCCGTCGAGTTTCTCGCTGACCCAGTAGTCTTCAAGCTGAACCCCCTTCTCGTAGACGCCAGCGAGAGCGAGTGCCGGGGATTCGGAAAAGGCGACGGGCGAATGGGTGACAATGGCTAAGGCAGCGAGCAGGACAGTAAAAAAGCGCATGGTGAAGGTCTTAAGAAATGTGGGGTCAGACCCCAGTGCATTTTGTCGGGTGAAATGTCTTGGGGTCTGACCCCATAGTTTTCTACTCTTTCATGATCTTAACGGCTTTTGGGTTCAGACAGCTTCTCATGAACAGGTTCATCTCACCCATATCCCCGCTTTCGTAGAACTGGAGCATCAGTTGGTTGAACTCCAACTGGCGGGTTGCAGGCACGTTAATAGCCGGGAAGCCCCACGATAACAGGTGGCCATTCATCATCAGCCGCCCCATCCGTTTATTGACGTCGTAGAAGAACTGATTCCTGGCCATCGCGAGAAAAACGTGAATAGCCTGATCGTAAACGTCGTCGTAAGCGGCCATGCCATCAATCATATGACCAAATTGTGTCGGCAACTCACTGGCACTTGGTGGTTCATAGTCGGTTCCGGCTATCAGTACACTACCGGTTCGAAACTGCCCCCATTCAAGCGCACCTTCTTTATAGGCAATGGCATGAAGGTGGCACGCACAGGGCTGCGAAACCTCAAACTTGCCTGCCTTCAGCACCGTAAAGAGCTCCTTCCAGGCCTCACCCTGATTCACGGCAATCTGCTGGTCACTCAGTTTGTGCCCACCAATGGTGATGCCCTGTAATAGTGTCTGGATCTCTGGCAACGTAAAGTTGATTCCCTCTAATCGCACAGCGTCATACACAAAAACCGACACATCCCGCTGGGCGAGCATGAGCGCTTTTGCCTGACTGGGAGGCATTCCCCATTGCCGGTCTGTTGGTTTTTGCATTGCTGATTGCCGTTAACTGACTGGTGAAGCCCGGATTTTAGCACAGCAAGTTGGGGTCAGACCCCAGTGCATTTTGTCGGGTGAAATGTCTTGGGGTCTGACCCTGGTGACTCCCTTGCCGCTAGGTAGGGGCTGAACTAGCGCCATGAATGATTGGCCAGAGCGGTCCGGTTTTCGCGCTTGAAGGCTTCGTAGTCTTCTTCGTTCATATTGCGCCAGTACAAGGGATCTCGCCCCTTCTTCTCGTCTTGGGCGCAGGTGGTGAGGTCCAGCTGACGGTAGGCTTCGAAGAGGGGAATATCCGGTAGCGACTTGGTCACGTCCATGTACTGGCGGATCAGGTCCCAGTAGGCCAGTACGTCTTCGCGGTTGGTGGTGGCGGCGAGAAGTTGGTTCATGGGCAGGGCCAATTCTTGAGTCTTGTGGACCAGCACCAGCCGGTACCAGATATTGCCTTGATGATCCGGCAGGCTCAGCAGGTAGCCGTCCCATTCATGGAAAGGGGCCTGCCCCCGGATTTCTCCGGACTGGCCTTCCTTTTCCGGGTTTTTGAACAAGGTCACCATGCCGGTGCGACGATTGAGTTCCCATAGAGGGCCTTTGGGTTCCTGGTAGACTAGTTTGGGGTATTTTTTCTCGAGGAAGCGGCCAATGCCCCAGCAGAGGAGCATTGGTAGGAAAAAATATAAAAGGGTTGGAAGAACGGCATCTGAAAAGAAATATGTAAGAGAGATCTCGTCGGGCTCCATAAACCACATCACAAGCCAGACGAATACGAATATAGGAAACAAAATGTAGAAACCTAATCTCCCTCCGTGCTGCATCCACAGCAGTGCCCAGCTAACTTTGGGTAGGGTGGCGTAGCGTATGCTGTCGCCATTAATCCAGCCTACAGGGTTAAACGGCTCTCCTCCGGCCTCGGCCTCGGACTCAGCTTTGAAGCGACGAAGATTCTCTTCGTCCTCTCTGACTTCCTTGGGCCCCCAAGTCTTGAGAAAATTCGGGGGGTACACGCCGGACAGCTTTCCCTCGGACAAGGGCGCCCCCATGGTCCAGCTTTTGCGGAACAACGTGCTCTGTTGGCTGGGCTCCGCAGCTTCCGGGGCTTTGCGGTTGCTACGGTAGGCCGTGGGAGCGTAGCCGAAGTCATCCAGGGCGGCAGTCATGTGCCTTCCTCCGCTTTATGGGTTCGCTCATCCGCCCAGAAAAGCTGGCCGGTTTCACTAAAGCTTGGTTCGCCATGTTTGGCCAGATCAAAGGTGGTCGGGTCGTGCAGCTCCGGGGCGGGGAACACCAGGTTGCGGCTGGCCTTGCTGGAGTCCGAGCCTCCGTGCCATTGGGCCCGCACCAGCACCTCGCTGGTTCTTACGCCCTCCTGCCCCCGGAAATTTTTGAAGGTCTCCCGGGGTGGCAGGGCCAGGTAGTAGACCTTGCCATTAGGCCGGGACTGCTCCAGCACCACCTTCGGCGGTTCCTGCAGGGTTTTCCGCTGGGTTTTCGGACCACGTTGCGTGGGCTTGCGAGTGACCTGCACCGGGTGCATGGCGACGGCCAGGCTGGCCTCGTCCAGCATGGCGGCCAGATTGTTTTCTACTCGCACCACTGTGTTGATTTTTGCAAACTCTCTGTCCTGTCGAGGATCTATGGCAAACCCCTGACCCGCCAGTCTGGCCGGCATGTTGTGGGCCTCCTCAATGGTAATACGAGGCCTGGCTAACAAATCAACCAGCCGGTAGTAGGTCTCTTGCGGGTTGTTGGCCAAGTGGGGATAGACATCATCCTGTTCCGATCCGAAAGGTCCACGCTTCAGCCAGTCTACCAAGGGCGGATCATCCAGAGCTATTGCCAGTAGCCCGGCCCCGATAGCCAGTGTAGCGCCCGCCACCACCCAACCCCAGGGGCCCAGGCCCAGCAGAAAGAGAGGAATGCCCGCTTCAGCCATTTTGGCCATCATCATGCCGCCCATTAGCATCATGCCGCCACCGACGGCTGAGGCCCCGTAAGCTGCAGCGGCGTCCATATCTCCGGTGTCCCACTCATAGGCCATGTCCAGTAGTGACACCGTAATGGTGAGCCCGGCTGTGACGATGCCCCCGAGCATGCGTTTTGTCACTATTTCTGGAATTGCGCGGGCCAAAGAAGGTAGAGCTCTCTGAAAGACTGGGCTAGTGGTCTGGAAGGCTTTCTCACTAAGCTTAGGCGATATATTGCCCCAGATTTTGAGATCCATACTTAATCGCTCTGCAGCAATAGTGCCTGCAAAAAGCAAATCCAAAACTGCACTCGCAGCCCCAAATCCCGCCCGAGTTCGCCCTTTTTGAGCTTCTACGCTTTTCAAAAGACTGAATTCACTCCAAATATTATGCCCCTCAATCACCAAAACCAGATAAGGCACCCGTACCCGGCTAAAAAGGTCATCCCACCGTTTCAGTCTGCGCATGTCCCGTTGGGCCCGGACCACCTCGGAGGTCTCGGGAGCGGCGTACACCTGTATCCGCCGGGCTTCGGCCGTGTCAGCCAGATCGGTGATTGCGGATTTTCGGGTACTGGCCAAGGGGTTGCCGTCAGCATCCAGGTATTCTCCATAGAAACGTCGGCGGCCATTGGCTTTGTGGGTATATTCTCTGTCCGCTTCCGTTAGCCCCATGTCCAGGCCGGAAGCTGGATCACGAAGTCCGAGGATGATCCAGCCCTGTGGGACGGCATTGCGGGCGACCATCTGGACACTTCCCAACAGAGCGGGGTCGCGCGCCTTGGCCATCCTTAGCAGGGGGCCGTAAAGCCGGCTATCGAGCCTGTAAGACTGGGATTTCAGACGGTTGGCCAGTGCCCGGGCGTGCTTGTCGATCCCGTCCAGGATGGCGCCGACGCCGGCCATCCATCGCTTGTATTCTGAGGAGAGATCGATGGCATCGGTCTTTGCCAAGCCTGCCAGTGCTGCAGCGGTGAGGGTCTGTAATTCGTCCGGTTGCGGTGGCTGATCGTGCAACTGCTTAAGATCTGTGGGTCGGCAGCGTCCATCACCGCACTCTCCCTTGGCTCCACTCTCTGCGACTGCGCTGCCAGTTCCGTCTGGTTGTTCCGGCGGGAACAGCATGGCGTGCAAGGGCTGATCACTGCCGTCTTCAACAATCTTTAATACCAGATTGTTAGCGTCCCGCACTTGGGCTTCGCTGGTGGGGTTCGTGCGAGCGAGATGATCGACGCTATTGGGGTCCATGGCCAGGACATGGAACAGGTCCCGCGTGAACGCAAAACCCTCGAGATAGTCGGCACCGAAAAGGCTGAACAGGTCCGCCATGGCGACCTGGTTATCAGTTTGCCGGATCAGGTCCGCCAATTGCTTCTGAGCCTCAGCCAGCTCCTCCCTCGCAAGCTGGCGCTGGGCAGTCAGCAGGTGGGTATGCAGGGGACTAAAACGGCTGGTATCAATTTCTTCCAGATGATGATGCAGCGGGTTGGCCTGGCCCCCCAGTCGTTCGGGCCCCATCAGCCGGTAGACTACCTGGGCGCTGTCGCTATGGGGCTTCTGCCCGATCGCTTCCAGCAGGCTGGTCAAAAACCTGTGGGCTTCCAGTGCTTCGGTCAGGCGATGCCGAAGGGAGAACAGGCGGTCTTCCAGGACAATGCCGCCATAGCCCCTCTTCCGCGGGGAGGCAAGACTGTCCTCACTGGATTCCAGTGTTTGCCAAAGGGAATTTTCTTCAGTGCCGGATGTTTCGTCCGTAAACGCTGCTACTCGCGCTGCGGGCGCTCGCCTTAGGGGAGCGTCCCGGTAACGCGCGGCTTCCCAGGCGTCCTGTCCGGATTCCTTGTCTGCGGCGAAAGCCTGAGTTTCTTCCCGTGCCTGTCCGTAAAGGTTTTTTGAATATTGGCCGCGTAAATCATAAACGCTGCTCCAGGGCTTCGGCAGATGCTGCTCCAGATAAGGCTCCCGGAGCCTCATCTCCGGAAGTTGTAACAGGGAAATCAGGCGACCGGGCGTCTGTCGATCGCTCAGTTGAGAG
>Ga0306868_1000864_pt1 | contig 17485 bp, 7 predicted proteins | sample AntRauTorckE6832_FD_190411 | JGI IMG/M metagenome (GOLD analysis project Ga0306868, IMG submission 190411) | Saline lake microbial communities from Rauer Islands, Antarctica - Metagenome Torckler E6 #832 (v2) (version 2) | ecosystem: Environmental > Aquatic > Non-marine Saline and Alkaline >... | reverse complement strand
GAAATTGACTCAGAAATAAATTCAATTGGTGGAGTTAAATCAACTTTCAATAGCTCTATTGCCGCTGTAGTAGATGCTTCTCTAGCTTACGATGTCTATGAAAGCTTCTACGCAAGTATTAGCGGCATGGTTGAAAGCAGCTTGGAAGGTGCGAGTGAAAGCCAAGTTAGTGCAGTATCAAATGTATTGATACTCATTAATCTTGCATCCTAAAAGCTACTTCAATAATAACAAAGCCCCGCTCATTTATGGGCGGGGCTTTTTTTATTGACTAAATTTTTAGCAGAGTAAATAATTATTCAGAAGGATTTACTTCCAGAAGCTCCACTTCAAAGATCAGAGTTGCATTCGGCCCAATTGGACTTCCATCTGAACCCCTGGAACCATAAGCAAGTTCAGAGGGAATATAGAATTCATACTTGGCACCTTCCTGCATAAGTTGAACGCCTTCCGTCCAGCCAGGAATTACCCGGTTTAATGGAAATTGTGCTCCCTCGTAAGGCTCTCGCTGTGGATTATAAAGTTCGTTTTCCTCGGCAATTTCTTTAACACTTGTATCAAAAACAGTACCGTCTATCAATTGGCCAGTGTAATGTACACGAACTTCATCTTCGGCAGTAGGAGAGGCCCCATCACCTTCTTCAAGCACTTTATATTGAAGTCCTGAGTCAGTTACCATTACGCCTTCTTTATCTTTGTTTTCTTCAAGAAAGGCACGTCCTTCTTCAGCATTTTCAGCGCCTTCACGCTCAGCAATACCTTGAATATAGCTATTGGTTACGGCCATCATTTGATCTTGTGTAAGAAGTCCCTCTTCTTCTGAGAGTCCATCAGACATTCCCGCACTGAAGTTATTCATGTTTAAATTGGTGATTCCTTCACGACTCAAAAAGTTTCCATTCTGATATCCAAGAGCATAGCTAACGCTATCAAGTTCAGTAGAAAGGTCTGCTTCAGGGGTACTATTCATGTCTTGCTGGCAAGCAGATGTAAATAGTAAAGCACCTAAAATTGCGACAAGGCTTAAATTCTTAAGTTTCATAGTTAGTTTATTGACAATTATAAATTTGTGTTCTGTTTTAAATGAGACTTACAAAATAGTGTAAATCACAGCAAAGTGGAATAAATAATCACTTATCTGTGTATATTACAGCATCATAAGAAATTTCATAACAGACGAATACATTGACCTTTAACGATTTTGACTTTAAAGACGAGCTAAAAGCAGGCTTGCGCGATATTGGCTATACGGACCCAACTCCCATACAAGAACAAGCCATACCAATTATACTCAAAAAGAAAGACCTGATCGGTGCTGCCCAAACGGGTACCGGAAAAACAGGTGCATTCGTGATACCGGTGCTTCAACAGATTCTGGAGAACCCATCGGAGCACACACAAGCACTGATCCTTTCACCAACGCGTGAACTTGCACAACAAATTGATGAGCAAATATTCGCACTCGGTTATCATACCGGAATTTCATCTGCCACGGTAATTGGAGGAGAAGACTTTGCAAAACAGGCTAATGCTCTCCGTTCGGGTATTGATATTGTTGTAGCTACTCCCGGGCGACTCATTGACCAAAGTAAAGTATTGGATGTAGACTTCAGTCATGTAAAGTTCCTGATACTGGATGAAGCCGATCGAATGCTTGATATGGGATTTCTGCCTGATGTAACCAAGATCATTAAAAAGCTTCCAAAGGAACGTCAGACTTTATTGTTCTCAGCTACCATGCCGGATCAAATTAAAAAACTGGCCAATGATTTCATGAATGATCCTGAAAAGATCGAGATCGAGATCGAAAAACCTTCTGGAAGTATTACACAACAAGCTTATTTTGTTGACCAGAAGGAAAAACTGAATTTGATACAAGATGTACTGGATGACCTGGCATGGGAATCGTGCATCATATTTTGTGCTACCAAAAGGGGGGTGGATGAGCTGGAGCGACTTCTTGTTAAAAAGGGCATCAAAGCAGGCAGTATTCATGGCGACCGGGATCAGGATGAAAGAAATAAATCGCTACATGAGTTTAAAAGCGGTAAAGTTCCTGTAATTGTTGCTACTGATGTATTGGCTCGTGGAATTGATGTTGCCGACGTTTCCCTGATCGTGAATTACGATGTTCCGCGTCAGGTTGATGATTACGTTCACAGGATCGGCCGTACCGGACGATATGACAAAACCGGTATTGCGGTGACTTTTGTCAATAAAAAAGATAGACGTGCTTTTAGTGCTATTCAGGATAAAGTGGGAGACCAGCTTGAAATGCTGGAGGCCGGTGCAAAGAAATCTTCCAATAATAGATCAAAACCAAAATCTGAGAAAGCTGAACAGAAAGAGCGGGTTCGGAAGAAAGTGCCTGAGTCTAAAAAAGAGGATGCTAAAGAAGAGAAAAAAGCTTCCGAGAAAAAGAAATCTTCTTCCTCAGATAAAAATAAAAAGGAGTCTGATTCAAAAAGTGAGGCTAAAAAAGCCGATAAGAAGAAAACTCCGGCCAAATCAAAGAAACTATCTGAAAAGGAAATTGCTGAAGCCAATCACAGAGTTCTGAATTTAGATTCTGTTGAGGTTGTTCTGACAGGTGATAAAAAGGTGGCTAAGTCTTCAAAGAAAAGCACTGAAAAGAAGCCTTCCGAATCAAAGAAGGAACAAAGTGGACCGGTGATACCGGCAGAACGAATTAAAAAAGCTACTAAGCGGAACCAAAAATCGTTGAAACCGGCCAAAGGCATCTGGGGTTTGATAAAAGCACTTTTTTCATAAACCTTATTCAGGGTTTTACGTTTTCTTAATCTGCATTTGTAATATTCTAATTACTTAAAAAGAAAAATCTACCATGAAAAAGTTAAGTCTGCTATTGATCATTACACTTACAGCATTTGCCTGTGAACAATCAGAACCTGATACTACAGAAGTAATTTCCGTCGCTGAATCTCAAAGTTCTGTACCTGAAATGCTTCCGCTTGTTGAAGACCGGCCGGTCAAAAACATTATATTTTTAATTGGAGACGGAACAGGTTTAGCTCAGATCACCGCCGGGCAGTATGCTTTAGTTGGCCCTGATGGACTGCTTAATATGCAGACCATGCCGGTTACAGGTATCGTCAAAACTCATTCCTCCGATAACCTTATCACCGATTCAGCCTCGGGTGCGACTGCTTATTCTTGCGGTCTCAAAACTTATAACGGAGCCATTGGAGTTGATCCGAATGTCACTCCTTGCAAAACCATCCTGGAGTTAGCAGAAGAAAAAGGTCTAAGTACAGGGTTGGTTTCAACATCATCCATTACACACGCAACACCGGCAAGTTACGCCGCTCATGTTGAGCAAAGAAGTATGCAGGAAGAAATTGCAGTTGATTTTTTAGATTCAGGTATTGAAGTATTTTTAGGTGGTGGAGTTAAATGGTTTTCTCCTGAGCAAAGAACGGATTCTTTGAACCTTATGGGGCAGTTTAAGGATTCGGGATATCAGGTATTATTGAATGAGCAGGATCTTATGAATTCCAATTCAGACAGATTATTAGGGCTTTTTGCTGAAGATGGTATGGAGAGAAATGATGGAGAACCTTCCTCAGAATTGATGACCAGAAAAGCACTGGAAATTCTTAGTCAAAATGATGAAGGATTCTTTTTGATGGTAGAAGGGAGTCAGATCGACTGGGCCGGACATGGCAATGATTCTGAATATTTGATCCGGGAAGTACAAGATTTTGATAATGCCGTTAAAGCTGCTTTAGAGTTTGCACAAGAAGATGGAGAAACGCTGGTTGTGCTCACAGCTGATCATGAAACAGGAGGGATGACGCTTCAGCGCCAACAGGCAGAAGGAGACTCTTTAGAGATCTACTGGACTACCGGATACCATACCGGAACGCCGGTTCCTCTGATGGCTTACGGCCCACATGCCCTTGAGTTTATGGGTTGGAGAGATAATACCTATGTTGGCATTAAGTTAGCTGAACTGCTTGAAGTTGGAGAGCTTCCCATTCTTTTAGAAGACTAAACCACTCTGCACTGAAAACGCCGTTTTCTCTACCAATTACGTTATCCTGATCCGCCAGCCGGCGGATCAGGATCTTGCATTTTGTGAAGTATCGGAGTTGGTTCTATGCAAATACGGAGCCAGTGGAGAACTTTTCCCCGGTCAAGTTTCTATTCCTAAATAGAAAAGGTTCTTCTCCGCCGATTGGCGGATCAGAATGACTTTTTAGGGACGTTGGTGGATTTCAGAGCGCAACTGAACCAACATATCCTCAACCCCTTAATGTAGAATAGAATTTTCGAAATACTTAAGTGTTTCACTGAAAGTGCAAGGTTTTTACGTTGGGTGGGATCAATAAAAAGGATAAAATTAACTTAAAAAATCCCTTTGGGTCATCCCCGCGAAGGCGGGGATCCTATTGTTGCCTTTAAGACTATTACTGATGATTGATACCTGAAAACAATTTGATTTCGGGTCTGTGCAGCAAAATGACTGCCGCGCCTACATTAGTTCAAACTTTTTTCGTTTATATTCTTCGGAAAGGAAAGTTGAAATCTGGTTCCGGGGTTGGTATTCATGTATTCATAAGACCCATCAATTTGCCTGCTTAGTTCCTGTATCAGGTGAATGCCAAGGGAACTTGTATTAGATAAAGATTCTTTATTGATACCAACCCCGTCATCTTTAATAATGATATTCACGTTATCATTTTCCTGAAATACGTTGAAGCTTAAACTTCCCTGATCCTTTTCTTTAAAAGCATGTTTGTACACATTTGTGACTACTTCATTAACGATAAGTGATGCAGGAATTGCCTTATTTATATTTAAATTGATATGTTCACTTTCGATATTTAAGTTTATTTCTGTAGAAGGACTCAGGGTTTCAGAAATATTTTCAACCAGTTGTGTAATGGTCTCAGAAAAATCGAGCTTTGAGAAACTGTTTGATTTATATAACAGTTCGTGCACAGAGGCCATAGTTTTAATACGGTTCACGCTGTCAAAGAGTTTTGACTGCAAGCTTTTATCTTCAGATTCATATGCTTGTAGCTGCATCATTCCGGAAACTACAGCAAGGTTATTTTTAACCCGATGGTGAATTTCAGCAAGCAGAGTCTCTTTCTCTTTCAATGACTCTTGTAACTGAACTTCATTCTGTTTGCGGTCAGAGATATCATGAACCAGGGAGAAGATCGAAATTATTTCCCCATTTGTATCGAACATCGCGGAGTTATACCATTCGCAAAAAAGGACTTTACTGTCTTTAGTGTAATTTCTGTTTCTGCTGAGATTTCGTGGCTCCCGTCCCTTCAGTAATTCATTGACCTTCTCTTCTACATGTTCCTTATCCTCTTCACAAGTGAATTGCCATTCATTAGGATCTTTACTTAGCACTTCCTGCTCGGTCCACCCAAATAATTCCTCAGCACTTTTTGACCATTGTTTAATATTGAAGTTCTTATCAGAAATAATAACTGCAAGAGGAGAATTTTCAACATGGAAGGCCAATTGCTGGGATGCTTTATAGATAATTTCCTCAGCTTCTTTAGAGGCTGTTATATCGGTTAAATAACCCTCTATATATTTCAAATCTCCATTATCATCAAACAAGCCTACACCATGCTCCAGTACCCAGCGCCAACTTCCTGAACGATGTCGAATTCTATAGGTAAGTTGAAATGGTTCTTGTTGATCGAGGGCTTTCTCCACTTTTTCAATGATAATTTGCTCATCTTTGGGGTGATAAAGCTCTATAAAACTAATGTCATCATTAAGGAATTCAGCACTTGAATAGCCGGACAGGTCTTCCACCTGTTCACTGATGAAATTCATCGTATATCGGGCGTCATTCTCACAGAGGTAGATCACACCGGGTACGTTATTGGCAAGAGCCCTGAAACGTTCCTCGCTCTTTTTGAGGGCTTCTTTTTGCTGATACTCATCAGTTACATCCCTGAATACTAATACGCATCCAATGATGTGATCTTCTGTGTCGCGAATTGGTGCACAACTATCTGCAATTTGATATTCTTCGCCTTTTTTTGAAATGAGAATGGTGTGGTTTCCAAGCCCAACAATTGTTCCTTCTTCCAATGACCGTTTTACAGGATTCTCTATTTCTTCACGATTTTCAGAACCAATGATGTTAAATACATCGTCTATGTCTTTACCATAGGCTTCCTCAGCACTCCATCCGGTAAGTGTTTCAGCTACATTATTAATGCTCAGAACTCGACCGAGTTCATCACAAGAAATTACACCATCACCGATAGAACGAAGCGTTGCCGATAACCGCTCTTCATTTTCACGAATCTGGCGCTCCATTTCTATTTGTTCAGTAACATCACGCATTATGACTACGGCGCCCAGCTTTTTGTTTTTATCGTCGAGTACAGGCGCTCCTGTAGCTCTTATATATCGTATTGGCTGACCCTTTGCCTTTATAGCCATCCCGGCATGCTGCACGATCTCTCCGTTATAAGCCCTTACCAAAGGAATTTGATGTGGCTCAAGAGGGGTGATGCCATCTAAGTGAAGCAAGTTATACTTTTTAGCTCCTTGCTTGATAGGGATACGCATCAGGTTAATGCCATGCCATTCTCTTGCTGTTTGATTGAATAGAACGAGGTCTCCATTGGCATCACAAGCAACTATTCCATCAGCGGCAGCATCTAATAATGAGCTATTGAATTCCTGCTGGTTTTTTAACTCTCTTTCTGATTTCTTTGTTTCAGTGATGTCATGGTAATTTCCTAAAATACCTTGTATCTCAGGATCTTTTAAAAGATTAGTTGCCGTGAATTTTATCCACCGGTAGTTACCGTCTTTATGCTGATATCTGATCTCGAAGGTGGCTGTACTGTTTGGGGCTTTTAAAATTTGATTTATATACTGGCTAACCTTCACCTTGTCATCCGTGTGAACGAGGCCAAGGACGTTTTTACCAATTAGTTCTTCTGGTTTCCACCCAAAAAGTCGTTCAATGTTTGGGCTTTTATAACTGTTATTGAGCTCACGGTCAATGATGACGATCACATCACCAATATTAGATACCATTTTAGCTTGTATAGCCTCACTTTTTTTAAGCTCAATTTCTGCCACTTTCCGTTTAGTTATATCAACAGAGCTACCGGCGATCCCGGTAAATTCACCCAAGTTATTTTTAATCGGAGTTAGCGTTGTGAGATAATATCTGTGACCGCGACCAGGGAGCTCAAGATCTTCTTCATAACTGATCTGTTCTCCTTTATTGAGACATTCCGTGTATACTGAGTTGATATGCTTAGCAAAATCTTCAGGGAAGATGTCTTCAATAAGTTTCCCTTCAACTTCATCCCTCGTTATATTGAGATATTGAAGCTGTGTTTTATTAAAATTATTTACCCGAAATTTCTTGTTCTTGGTTTGCTCTACTATAAAAATACTGTGCGGAACATCTTCAAAAATTTTGAGGAATTCATTTTTAGATCTCTCGTCTTCTTTTGTTTTTTTGAACTTGCTGTTATCAATGTAAAGTGTCCCAAAAAAGTCTTTTTCATCTGACCAAACATGTATTTCAAGTGATGTGTCATATCCGGAATGATCCTGCTGAATTGTTTGTGGATTCTGTGTCTGAGCTACATTTCCAAAAACCTCAAGGTTCTTTTTGAATGATGGTATTCTCTCTGAAAACTGTGAGGCTCTTTTTCCAACAATCTCATTAGAACTAAGCCCGGTGAGCATTTCATAGGTTTCATTAATCTCTAAGAATTTATAGTCGACCGGCATTCCCTCTGAGTCAAGAATGATCTTGTGGTAGGCAACACCAAAGGGAGAAGAGTTCAATTTCTCATTTATTTTCATCAATTGGCCAGTTAATTGTAGCTTTTTCTTTATGAATGTAAATAACTAATAAGAACAGTATAGTCGACATGAAGCCTAACTATGGTTTCTGATCTTTATGAAGTTATGGAGTGTATAAAAGGGATCTTAAATATGATAAATAGGTCATCGGGATGAATACATTGCTCCTTATAATAGTTTCGCATTGCTTGATCCGATTTTTTCATCCTGCCGTTTAAATTCTAGTGTAAACAAAGTGCCATTACCGAAGTTTTTGTATTCACTTTCGCCTTCAATTTGGTCGGTAAGAGCGGTTATAAGATGGAGACCAAGCGACCCACCGGTAGAAAGTTTTTTATCAGGAATACCAACGCCATTGTCAGTGATCTGTATACTAACAAGTTGATCATTTTCAGTGACTTTAAATTCTATAATTCCTTCGCTTTTTTCCTTAAAAGCATGCTTATACGCATTAGTTAACACTTCATTTACAATCAGAGCAGCGGGAATAGCCTGATTAATATTAAGCTTTATATGTTCGCAGTCTATATCAAGTTTGATCTCTCCATCTTTTTGAAGTGTTGCAGAAATATTTTCTACTAATTTTGTGAGTGTATCAGAAAAATCAAGCTGAGAAAAACTGTTCGACTGATACAGCAGTTCGTGGACAGAAGCCATTGTTTTAATTCGAACCACACTGTCATTCAATTTTTCTTGCAGATTCAAATTCTTGGATTCAAATGCCTGAAGTTGCATCATTCCGGAAACTACAGCAAGGTTATTTTTAACCCGGTGGTGAATTTCAGCAAGCAATGTTTCTTTCTCAGAAAGAGAGGTCTTTATTCGGGATTGGTATTTTCTTTCCTCAGTTACATCACGACCTATAGATACCCAATGAGTGTACCTTCCTTTATTGTCGGTCACCGGAACCATGGAGATACTGATCCAGAATTCCTCCCCATTTTTTTTGTAATTAAGCAACTCTGCTTCAGCGGGTTCATACTTCTGCATAGCAGTTCTTAATTTCAACCGCTCTTCCTGACTAGTATTAGGGCCATTTAAGAAACTAAGGGTTCGGCCTATTGCAAATTCTTTATCATATCCTGTAAATTCTGTGAAGGCTTTATTCACAAATATGATCTTTCTCCCGGGGAGATCAGACGGTTCTGCCTCGGTTATAACAACGCTTTCATTTGTATTGGTAACTACAGATTCTAATAATTTTAGTTGTTCTTGTTCCTCAATTTCGTGTGTTATGTCCTGCATGGCACCGATCATGCGTATGGGCTTCCCGCTTTCGTCTTTTATAATATATGCACGATCAAAAATATGCTTATAGGTACCATCAGCTGCCTGAAAGCGATATTCCATTTGAAAACGTTCGTTGTCACTTTTTAAAACTTTATCTAAAGTCTTTTTATACAACTTAAAGTCTTCCGGGTGGACTTTATCACGCCACCATGCCTTAACATTATGAATCTCGGTTTTGTCATAACCGAACATTGTTTGAAGGTTACTATTGTAGATCATATTGTCATCAATAATATCAAAATCCCAGATAGTATCGCTGGTTGCTTTATTTACAATATTCAAGCGTTCAAAGCTTTTCTTTAGTTCACGCTCCTGTTCAATTTTTTCAGTTACATCACGCTCGATGGCAATGAAGTTTTTACAATTCCCTTCATCGTCGAAAATGGGATCTATCCGCATATTCAGCCAGTATCTTTCTCCTGATTTGGAGTAATTCAGAATAGTTTCTTCTATAGGTGCTTTTTTTCGCATGGCTTCTGAAAGTCGCTCAATGACCTTGGGATCGCTATCCTCACCTTGTAAAAAGTCCCCGGGTTTAAGGCCTTTGACTTCAGAAAATGAGTATCCGGTTAATTTCTCAAATGCATCATTGACCCAGGTAATTCTGCCTTCCGGCCCACTTATGATTACAGTGTCGTTGGTTTTTGAGGCAACAAGTGATAATTTCCTTAGTTTTTCCTCTCTTCGAATATGTTCTGTTACATTTCTGGAATTGGCTACATATCCTTCCACAGCCGGTTCATCTAGAAGGTTGGTAAGAATGGTTTCAACCCAATAGTAGTTTCCTTTACTATCACTGAGCCTATAAGCTTCTATAAATACTCGTTTTTCTGTTTTAAGATCAGAAAGGTTTTCTTTTACCCGCTTAGCATCATCGGGATGGACCAATTCAATAGCCTTTTGCCCAACATAACTACTAAAGTCTTTGCCAACTGAAGGACTGACGTACGTAAATCTGAATTCATTGTCCAGTATCCCGATTAGATCAGAGCCTTCCTGAACCAAAGCTTTAAATCTCCGTTCACTCATTTCTTTTTCTTCCGTTGAGATACGGAGCTGAATGGCATTTGAAATGTTGGATGCTATGGTTCTTAAATATTGAATTTCTTCTTGGTTCCAAATTCGCTCAGTAGTGCAATCGTCAAATCCTATGAAGCCGTGAAATATACCATTTACAAATACAGGGATGTGCAGAATAGATATGATATCTTGTTCTTCAAGTATCGATTTAAGCCGTTCATCTTCGATATCTTTTACAATGGCTTGGTAAACATTATTTTTCTGAAGCTTCGGAAAATGCTCCTCATAATCTTCGATCTTTATGTTTTGGATCTCTGGATTATCCATTTGAGGTTCTACCTGATCACAGGACCATTCAATACGCTGACTGATTAAATTTTCACCGGTTTCAGGATCTGGATGAGTTTGAAAGTAATAAACCCGTTCTACTTCAACAGCTTGTCCAACCAGATCAAAAGTCTTGGACAAGGCTTCCAGCCAATTCTCATTTTTTATTAGAGCCCCTGTCACTTTTGCGTTTGCAGCCAGAAGGTCACTTTTTTGCCTGACGTTCTTTTCTGCTTTTACCTTCTCGGTGATATCTTCCGCCAAAGCCATACGCATGCGTCTTCCATCAATAGTGATCTCACTGGTACTGAGCTCAACATCAAAAACCTCTCCATCTTTTCTTTGATGTTTAACTTTTGAGTGGTAGTACCCGCTGGTATTTTCATCAATCTTTTTGATCTTTTCCTGAAAATCAGGAACTGATTCCTCGGGTCTGATATCTGTTAGATGAAGTCCAATAAATTCCTCTTTAGTGTACCCATACTGCCGGACTGTAGCTTCATTTACATCAGCTATAGTACGCTTCTCCACATCGATCAAGAACATTGGCTGAGGGGAGAGGTTAAAGATATCCCGGTACTTACTTTCAGACGCCTGAAGTGACTGTCTGATCCTGTTTCGCTCCATACTGTAGGCGATTACTTTTCCGAGAACAAAAGGACTTATTTCGTCCTTCAAGAGATAATCGGAAACGCCCATACTAAGGGTCTTTAATCCGAATTCCTGATTTTCATAACCGGTTAAAACTACAATCGGAATTGCTGATGATATTTCTGTTATACTTTTAACCAAATTCTCACCGCTCTTATCAGGGAGAGAAAGGTCCAGTAATAGTACATCTATAAGGTTTTCCTTGAGGGCATCAGCAGCTTCTTTAAAGGTAGTAACATGTATAATTTCGGGTGACGGAAGGGCATCATTCAGATATTCCCCAATAAGAACAAAGTCTCCGGGGTTATCTTCAACTACCAGTATTCTTAGATCTTTTTGAATAGCCGCCATTATAATAAAATGCCTTATTTATTTTTTGATGGTAATTGTACAATAGATATCCAGAAATTTTCTATGGAAGCTATCACCTCGAGAAAATTACTAATATCAACAGGTTTGGTAATGTAGCAATTTGAATGATTTTCGTAGGATTTCATTACATCTATTTCATCGGAAGAAGTGGTAAGCATGATAACGGGAATATGCTTTAGGTCATCACTGCTTTTAATATATTTTAAGACTTCGTGACCATTCATTTTTGGGAGGTTGATATCAAGAAGAACTAAATCCGGACTTTGAGCATCTTCAAAACCCTCATTTTGTTCCAGGTATTGAATAGCTTCCCAGCCATCCCGTACCACTGAAATAGAATTCTTGACTTTTCCTTCATCAAGTGCCTCTGTAGTTAAAACGATATCACCCTCATTATCTTCTACAAGTAGAATATGTATATTTTTAGCCATCATAACATCGCTCTTTTTTAAGTTTACTTTGTGCCCCAATACTTAGAATGTTCGTAAAGATATTTTATGTACGAACAACTACAATATTTACTTTTTTAAGGTAAAATAAAAAATACTTCCTTTTCCTTCTTCAGAGTCCACCCAAATTTCCCCACCATGCTGTTCCACGATTTTTTTTGAGATAGCAAGTCCCATTCCGGTTCCCTGATATTTTTCGCGAGAATGGAGTCTTCTAAAGATCTCAAAGATATCTTCCTGATGTTCTTTTGATATCCCAATTCCGTTATCCTTGATCAAAAACTGCCAATGAGTGTCCAATTCTTTAGCGTCAATTTCAATAACCGGAGTCTGTTCATCACTCTGATATTTAAGTGCATTGGTCAAAAGATTTTGTATCAACATTTTAAAAGTAACAGGAACAACATTCAGCGTGGGCATGGTTGAGTAGGTGATCTTGGCTTCACTATTGTCCACATCTGCTTTAATAGATCGTATGATTTCACTGATCACCATGTTTACATCAACAGGCTCATATTCATTATATAACCTTCCTACCCGTGAGTATTCCATGAGCTCATCAATAGAGTTGCTCATCCGGTGAGCCCCGTCCACCGCAAAGTGTATATACTGATGTGCTTTTTTATCTAATTTGGGGCCGTATTTTTTTTCAAGCAGTTGCATAAAACTGCTGATCATTCGCAGGGGTTCTTTCAGATCATGAGAAATCGTATATGCAAAACGCTCCAGTTCTTCATTTTTTGAATTCAGGAGTGATATGGATTCTTTTAGTTGACCCTGTTGACTTTCAATTTCAGCCCTGAGATTATTTTCCTGAATTATAGTGGATTGCAATCCATGAAACAGAATAGGAATTAAAATGACTGCTACCGCGCTAAGAAAGATCAGGTTTACTGAAACTGCGATCCATGAATCAAGGGCATATTGAGAAAAGATCCCAAAATCTATCCATTCGTAATGTAGTATTACTCCAATGCCAATACAGGTTATACAATTTAAAGCTAGAGTGAAGTAGCCATATTTTTTATCGAGGCTTAGAATTACAAAAATGGTAATGGCTAAAAGGTAGAGCAAGCCTGGGCCTTGTAAACCGAGGTATAAGAGAAGGGCGACCGAAATTATGTAAAGAGCACCATTGAAGACCAACTTCCGAGTGAATACGTTGATTTTTGGGAAAAAGGCTATAGATAGAACTGATACCATAGCTACAAAGTCCACAAAAATCAGGCCTTTTAGGTCGTTAACATAGGCCATATATATTCCAGGTACCACAGACAAAAGGCTATAAGGGATCAGGTAAATAACAGAAGCCGCAAAAAGCCGATTCTGCCAGTAGGTTAGGGAGGTATCAGCAACCAGCTCATCCGTACAGTTTCGAGTGATCAGCTCTTTATATTTAAGCCAATATGATTTCATTGATGCCATATTAATAGTTTGTCACAAATTTTTATTAAGGGTAAAAAAGAAGGTGCTTCCTTTTCCCTCATCTGATTCCACCCAAATATCACCGCCATGCCTTTCTATGATCTTTTTGCCGATAGCTAAACCGATCCCGGTTCCCGAGTAATTTTCTCGAGTGTGTAAGCGCTGAAATAGCTGGAATATATTATGTTGAAATTCTTTGTTAATGCCTATGCCGTTGTCTTTGAAGCTAAACTGCCAGTGGGAATCGAGTTCTTTGGCAGATACATGGATCTGAGGAGAATTTCCGGGAGTATGATATTTTAATGCGTTATTAAGCAGATTTTGGAATACTTGTTTTATGGCACCAGGGTTTACCTTTAATACCGGAAGCTGATCGATAATGATCATAGCCTTTGTCTCCTTGATATGTGATTGCTCCAGGGCTTTGGCGTCTTCAAACAGTTTATTCAGGTCACATTCTTCACGAACCGATTTGTCTTGGTTTAGTCTTGAATAATTCAACAGATCCAGAATGATCTGACGCATTCGTTGAGCTCCATCTACCGCATAATGGATATATGATGCTGCCTTTTCATCAAGCTGATCTTTATATTTTTTCTCGAGCTGGGTGAGAAAACTCGTTACCATTCGTAACGGTTCCTGAAGGTCATGAGAGGCAACATAGGCGAATTGTTCGAGTTCTGCATTAGAAGCAGTGAGTTCGTTGGCTCGTTGTTTTAGTTGAGCATTAAGTTCTTCAAGCTTTTTCCGAGCAACTTTTTGTTCAGTTATATTTTTAAAGAACACAGAAATGCCTTCCGGGGCGGGGTAGGAGCTTATACTAAACCATTTGTTGAGGGATTCATAATAATCCTCAAAGTCTACATTTATACCCTCGTGCATGGTACGGTGGTAATTGGTATAGGAGGGAAGATCAACAGCATCTTCAAATACATCCCAAAGGTTTTGCCCAACTATATCTTGTTTGGGTGTGTGAAGCAGTCTTTCAGCGGCTTTGTTCCAGTAGGTTACCGTCCAGTTTTTATTTAGCGTAAAAAATCCATCATCAATACTTTCAAGGATGTCTACTTTCTCTTTATAAGCTTCTTCAAGTTTTAAGCCTGCTTCTTTTGTCTCGGTTACGTCACGCCCGTAAGCGAACATAAATCCATCTTCTCCAAATACATCAGAAGAATACCAAGAGATCCATACAAGCTCTCCGGCTTTTGTTTCGTAACGATTTATATAATTATGAGAGTTTTCATTGCTGGTAATTGTTTTGGTAAATTCTTCCTTTGTTTCCCTTAAGTCCTCAGAATAGATGAAATTGTCAAATGGCTGAGAGGTAAGTTCACCTTCAGTATATCCCAGCAAGTTGCAGAAAGCTTGATTAACTTTAACAAAATGACCATCAGGGTGGACTATAGCTAAAATTTCAGGGGCACTTTCAAAGAGTAACTTGAATTCTTCTTCCTGCTGCTTTCTCTTTATCTCACTCCCAAGAAAGTCTTGAAGCCCTTCAAAAAGAGTTAATACCTCCCGTCTTAAATTTGCTCCCAATTCACTGCTTAACAAAAGAACACCGGACAGTTCATTATTGTGAAATAGTGGGATCCCAAAAGCAGATCTTAAGCCGGCTTTTTTTGCGGCATCTCTTCTGATGAATGTCTTTCTGCTGTCTATATCATCCCATACCTGAATTTCTTTAGATTCCCATATAGTACCGGGCAACCCTTCACCTTTTTTGAATTTTATGACCTCTTTACTGTGATCATAAAAAGTTTCACCGGCTTTATTTTTTGAATAGCTGGTGATTAAATTTTGATGGGTTTTATCATTATTGGTTAACCAAATTTCAGCAGTTTCAAACTTACCATATTCAGTTAAAAAGGAAATCACTTTAGTAAGAATTGGTTTTAGCCGGTCTTGTACTTTAAAATAGTCGGCAATTTCACGGTTGATCTCATTTTGGAGTTCTACCTGTTTTGACTCCGTAATATCCCTTAATGCACCGATCATTCGGATAGCTTGGCCGTCATCATTTCGAATGATATATCCTTTTTCAATCACGTAAGCATAGCCGCCTTGAGCTTTTTTCAACCGATATTCATAGGACCAACTATTCATTGATGGGTCTTCTAAAGTGAACTTAAGGTCTCTCTCTGTTTCCCCTATATCATCAGAATGCACTAATTTAGACCAGCTTTTTAAAGGGTACTTGTCTTCTCCTGAACGGTGTCCAAACAGGGTCGTAAAGCCTTCGCCCCAGTGGATCTTATTGTTGGTAATGTCCCAGTCATAAATGGCATCCCGAGAAACTTTACTCACATAATCATATCGTTCAAGACTTTGCTTAAGCTGTTTTTCATATTTTTTACGATCCGTGATGTCAGATAAAGAACCTACGATGCCTACTACCTCACCGTCTTTTATCAGTGGGGCTTCGTTCACTTTTACCCATATGATCCTGTTATCTGCGGTATGTAACTGAAGTTCGTAAGGAGGCTGAACTTCGCCTGTTTCAATAGCTTTTTGTGTTAATTTTTCACCCTCTTTATTGATGGGGTGATTGGTTAAGAACTGTGTCCATTTGAGTTTGACTTCTTCTGGAGTATATCCAAGAAACTCGGTGCTTTGGGGGCTAATATAGGTTAATGTGCCAGTAAGATCGTGATGGTAGAACATATTCGTACTGTGCTCAACTACATTTCGATATTTTTCCTCCGTTTTACTTACTTGTTTTTGAGCTTCTATAGTTTCATTTATATCTATTATAACTCCCCGGATAATCTTTGGCTTATCATTTTCACTAATAACAGTAATTACATCACGAACCCATATATAATTTCCATTTCCTGTTCTGAATCTGTACTCGAGTTCATGATTTTTACCGGCTTTGACTAACTTGTTAAACTGAGTTAATATAGTATCCTGATCTTCGGGATGGATATGATCTTCCCAAAAGCCATGTATGGATTTCCACTCTTCAGGATCATGTCCAAGCAATGACGAGGCCTGAGGGCTAATATAAGTTAAATTCAGTGTATCAGGCTCAGCTTCCCAAACCACTCCATCTATAGTTTGTACTAAAGACTGGTATTGGTCTTTTGATTCAAGGATTTCCTGTTCAGCTTCTATCCGGTCTGTAATGTCTCTGAAGTTATCTACAATACCGTTTATCGCAGGGTCGTGTAGCATATTTGTGATGGTTCCCTCGCACCATCTATATGTGCTGTCTTTATGCATCATCCGGGCAGGAGTAACTTTTATAGGTTCACCCGGTTTTCCCATGCACTTTTCCAACTCAGTTTGAATGATGCTGATATCGTCCGGATGAACAACTTCCATCAGATCCATATTATAGGCTTCTTCCTGGGTGTACCCCAAAACATTTTCTATAGAAGGAGAGATATAGGTGGGTTTTGCTTCGGAGGAAAGGACAAAAATAACGTCACTGCCATTTTCTATAAGTGTTCGATAGCGGGCTTCATTTTCTTCTAAATTTCTTTTTGCTTTGTGTTCTTCAGTTTTTTCATAGATGGAAAAAAGAGCTCCATAAATATCTCCAGACTCATTATAAGCCGGTCGATATGTAGAGTGAAAAAACCGCTCCTTTCCATCTTGATTGGTCATTGAAAGATCCGCTCTTACAATTTCACCACTAAAAACCTTATCAAGTATCTTATTAACTTTTTTAACTCTTTCAGGAAGAGCAAGTTTCATAATGGATAAACCAACCTTTGGTGAATCCCCAAAAATATCTTTCGCTTTTTCTGCGTAGGCTTCATTAAAGCTTAGAATATTCTTATCAAGGTCTATAAGTACAAAACTATCTTCGGCATTGTTAAGCATCATTTCATGATGCCTTTCATTCAAGGTGTGTTCGGTAATATTTGTAGCCGAGTTTACAATAAATTCTACCTTCCCATTATCATCGAAAACCGGCGTGTTAACAACTTGAAAATAGAGCTCCTTATATTTGTCGTCTTCCATTATCAAGTCATATCGGATCTTATTCATTTCGTCTTCCTCACCGGTCTCAATGACTTTGCGAAATGAGCTGATAAGACGATCTACACCTGTGGGCTTTTCTTCATCAGGATTTGGCGGGAATGACTTGAACAAAGAATTAC
>Ga0306868_1000853_pt1 | contig 17608 bp, 16 predicted proteins | sample AntRauTorckE6832_FD_190411 | JGI IMG/M metagenome (GOLD analysis project Ga0306868, IMG submission 190411) | Saline lake microbial communities from Rauer Islands, Antarctica - Metagenome Torckler E6 #832 (v2) (version 2) | ecosystem: Environmental > Aquatic > Non-marine Saline and Alkaline >... | reverse complement strand
TAGCCCTTATTGATCAATTTATTGATGAGGTGGGGGATGTTAAATGGCAAAATTAATAGGTACGATTTATGCTTCTTCATTATTTGAAGTAGCAAAAGAGCTTGATGAAATTGAAAGTGTTTTCGAAGAATTAAGTTTTATTACGGATAGATTTTTCGAAGATAAGAAATTCTACCATTTTTTCACTTCAACTACAGTTGGAAAAGAAGAGAGAAAAGAAGTGATCGATAATATTTATGGGCAAAAAATTAATAATGCATTACTGAATTTTTTGAAAATATTAATAGATAAAAATAGAGCAAGTTCGATATTTGATATCAAAAATGTTTATGCAAGTCTCTTAGATCAACAAAGGAATGTAAAACGTGTAACCATTGAATCCGTTGTAGAATTAACAGACGCGCATAAAACGAAATTGATTCATAAGCTATCTGATTTAACAGGTAGTGAGATTGTTCTTAAAAATGTCATAACACCTGAAATATTAGGTGGCGTTATTATGAGAATTGACAATGAAATTGTTGACGCTTCAGTTTTATCTAAGTTAAATAACATTCAAAATAGTGTATCGAAAATTATAATTTAGTATGGGAGTGAGAAGATTATGAATCTTAGACCAGAAGAAATAAATTCTGTTATAAAAAAACAGATTGAAAATTATGAATCTTCTCTCCAAGTAGAAGATACTGGTACTGTAATACAAGTTGGTGACGGAATTGCAAGAATTGATGGCCTTGAAGGATGTATGGCCGGTGAATTATTGAAGTTTCCAAATGATGTATTTGGTATGGCTCTTAACTTGGAAGAAGATAGTGTAGGTGCTGTTTTATTAGGTTCTGACAGTAAAATCAATGAGGGAGATGTTGTTAAAAGAACAGAGACTGTTGTTGAAGTCCCTGTTGGTGAGGCAATGTTTGGCCGTGTTGTAAATGCATTAGGGCAACCGATTGATGGGAAAGGACCAATTAAAACAGATAAAACAAGACCAGTAGAATCCAAAGCGCCAGGTGTTATTGCGAGAAAATCTGTTGATGAACCATTACAAACAGGAATTAAAGCAATCGACTCAATGATACCAATTGGTAAAGGCCAACGAGAGTTGATTATTGGTGACCGTCAGACTGGCAAAACAGCTATCGCAATTGATACAATTATTAATCAAAAAAATACTGATGTTTATTGTATTTATGTCGCCATTGGTCAAAAAAAATCAACTGTTGTTCAATTAGCTCAGAAGCTAGAAGAAAATGGTGCAATGAAGTATACTTCAATTGTAAATGCTTCAGCGGCTGAACCAGCACCATTACAATATATTGCGCCATATGCTGGATGTGCAATTGCTGAGGATTTAATGGATGAAGGAAAAGATGTATTAATTATATACGATGATTTATCTAAACATGCTGTTGCTTATCGTGCAATGTCACTACTACTGAGAAGACCACCAGGTCGAGAAGCCTATCCTGGAGATGTATTCTATTTGCATTCAAGATTACTTGAAAGAGCAGCAAAATTAAATGATGCCTTAGGTGGCGGTTCAATTACTGCACTACCAATTATTGAAACACAAGCAGGCGACGTATCAGCGTATATTCCAACGAATGTAATATCTATTACAGATGGCCAGATTTTCTTAGAATCTGAGTTATTTGCTGCAGGTCAAAGACCCGCCGTAAATGCCGGAATTTCTGTATCCCGTGTTGGTGGAGATGCTCAAGTGAAAGCAATGAAGTCTGTATCAGGAAAAATTAAGATTGACTTGGCACAATACAGAGAATTAGAATCCTTCGCACAATTTGGATCGGACTTAGATGAAGAAACTCAAAAGATTTTAGGTCATGGAAAAAGAGTACGGGAAATATTAAAGCAAGCACAATATGAACCAGTCAATATTATTGATCAGATTATAACGATTTATGCTGTATCTAAAAGAGAATTGATGGATGTTCCTGTTTCAGAAGTTAAAAGATTTGAGCGTGAATTATTAGAGTTTGTGAATCAAAAGTATTCTTCTTTAAAAGAAGAAATTAAAGAGAAACAAGAATTAACTGATGGGATTGAAGAACAGTTGAATGAAGCTATCTCTAAATTCAAAGAAGAATTTGAAGTTGAAGTTGCTGATGAGGATTCATTAGCAGTCTAAAAATTTCAGAAAGGAGATATGTATGGCAGGTGCAGGTGCTCGTGATATAAAACGAAAGATTAAAAGTGTATCAAATACGAGACAAATAACAAAGGCTATGGAATTAGTATCTACTGCTAAGCTTAAAAAAGCTAAATCTAAATTAGATATTACTAAACCATATTTTGAAACAGTACTAAAAACGATTAATGAAATAATAAAAAATGAGAGTAACTTAAAACATAAATACTTAGTTGAACGAGAGAAGACAAATACACTTTATATTATTACAGCGGCAGATAGAGGATTATGCGGTGGTTATAATTCAAATGTTTTAAAAAAAGCAGTTAATATCATTGAAAACAATGATACGAATGCAAAAATTGTAACGGTTGGTAAACAAGCACTTAAGTTTTTTCAGGACAGTCCACAGGAGATTATAAAATCTTTGACTCAAATTTCGGAAAAACCAAGTTTTAGTGATGCAAAAGAAATTTCAACTTTAGCTTTAAAAATGTATGATGAGGGACTTGTAGATGAAATTATTTTTGTCTATACACGTATGATTACAAGTTTGAATTTGGATCCAACTGAATTAATTTTATTACCCGTAAGTGTTGATCCTGAAGAAGAAAAAGAAATTAAAGACGATAAAACTAAAAGAGAAATGCGTGATTTGGTTAATTATGAACCTTCAGCTGAAGTCGTATTAGATTTCATTATTCCTAAGTATATTGAAAGTGTCATTTACGGTGGACTAATTGAGTCTTCTGCATCAGAGCAATCTGCGCGAAGAATCGCAATGGAAAGTGCAACAGATAATGCAGATGAGATGATTGAAGATTTAACTTTAACGTACAACCAAGCACGACAGTCAGCTATTACTCAAGAGATTACTGAGATAGTTGGAGGCGCAGAAGCTTTAAAATAACTTAAGTTGAGAGGAAGTGAGTTTTTTAAATGGAAAAAAATATTGGTAAAATAGTTCAAATTATTGGACCAGTACTTGATGTTAAATTCGAAAGCGGTCAACTTCCTAACATTAACGATGCAATCGTTGTGGAGTATAATGATAAAACTGTTACAGCGGAGGTTGCAAAGCACACTGGTGATAATACAGTGCGGTGTATAGCAATGTCATCGACTGATGGATTGGTTAGGGGTATAGAGGCAAGTACTGACGGAAAGCCTATTTCAGTACCCGTTGGAAAACCAACTTTAGGTCGATTGTTTAATGTTTTAGGAGAAACTATCGATAATAAAGATCAAGTGCCTAAAAGTGAAAAAAGAATGTCGATTCATAGAAAGCCACCAGATTTTGAGGACCAAGAGACATCTAGTGAAATGTTTGAAACAGGGATTAAAGTTGTTGACTTAATATGTCCTTATTCAAAGGGTGGTAAGACTGGATTGTTTGGTGGCGCCGGTGTTGGTAAGACTGTACTAATTCAGGAATTAATCAATAACATTGCCATTGAGCATGGTGGATTATCTGTTTTTGCAGGTGTTGGTGAAAGAACACGTGAAGGTAATGACTTATACTATGAAATGGAAGAATCAGGGGTACTTGAAAAAACGGCTTTAGTATTTGGTCAAATGAATGAACCACCTGGTGCACGTATGAGAATTGGCTTAACAGGCTTAACCATGGCAGAATATTTTAGAGATGAGGAAGGAAAAGATGTTTTATTATTTATAGATAACATCTTTAGATTTACTCAAGCAGGTTCTGAAGTGTCCGCATTACTTGGTCGTATGCCTTCTGCAGTAGGTTACCAACCAACATTAGCAACAGATATGGGTGAATTACAAGAAAGAATTACGTCGACGAAACGCGGATCCATTACATCTGTTCAGGCAGTTTATGTACCAGCGGATGACTTGACAGACCCAGCACCAGCGGCAACATTTACACATTTAGATGCAACGACTGTACTGTCTAGAAAGATTGCGTCAAATGGTATTTATCCTGCTGTTGATCCTTTAGATTCAAGTTCAAGACTCCTTGCACCGGAGATCGTTGGTGAAGAACATTACGAAACGGCAAGAAATGTTCAAGAGATTCTACAAAAATATAAAGAATTACAAGATATTATTGCTATTTTAGGTATGGATGAGTTGTCTGAAGAGGATAAGCTTGTCGTAAATCGTGCAAGAAAAATCGAAAAATATTTATCTCAGCCTTTTCATGTAGCAGAGCAATTTACTGGATATAGCGGAAAATATGTTCCTGTTAAAGAAACGATTAGAGGTTTTAAAGAAATCATTGAAGGAAAACATGACCACATTAGTGAATCATATTTCTTATACAAAGGATCCATTGATGAAGTTGTAGAAGCCTATGAAAATAAAGATTCTTAAGAGGTGATTAAATGAGTTCAACTATTCATCTAAAAGTTGTTACGCCGGATAAAAGTTTCTATTCAGGCGACGTAAAGATGTTTGTAATTGAAACCACAGAAGGAGAAATTGGCATATTAAATGACCATGAGCCTTTAGTAACCCCTGTTTCAATTGGACATTTATGGATAGATATTGATGGCGCAGATGATGTCAAAAATGCAGCTTGTAATAAAGGCTTTTTAACAATTAATGATAATGTTGCAACAATTGTTGTTGATTCAGCAGAATGGAAAGAAACCATTGATATTCAAAGAGCCAAAGAAGCAAAAGAACGTGCTGAAAAACGTCTTGGAAAAAAAGATGATAATATTGATACTTTAAGAGCACAAACAGCACTAAAACGATCAATCAATAGAATGAGAATATCTAAAATATAATTAAAAAAAGACAAGTTATTCTTGTCTTTTTTTAATTTAGAAAAATTATGTACAAATATTACGAAAAAATAACATTGTGAGCGGCAAAATAGCAAAATAAATCACATTTAGAGTAGCAAAATACAGACTTTTTATATATAATGATATATGAAAGTAAAATATTAAAAAGTAGGAGGATTCAATTGGAGAAATTTATTATAAAAAATAATGGACCATTACTTGGAAGAGTTAGAGTAAATGGTGCAAAGAATGCTGTTTTGCCAATTATGGCAGCAACGTTATTAACGAATGAAATTTGTTATTTAGAAAACGTACCTGATTTACGAGATGTGAAAGCAATGAAAGAAGTGATTACTCATTTCGGTGGGGAATTTATAGATATATCAAAAAATGAAAAATCGATAAAGATCAAAAAAATTATAACCTCAGAAGCACCTTATGAATTGGTACAAAAAATGCGGGCATCTTTTTTTGTCATGGGCCCTTTATTAGCCAAAACTGGTGTGGCGAGAGTCTCTTTACCTGGTGGATGTGCCATTGGTGCAAGACCTGTTGATTTGCATTTAAAAGGCTTTGCAGCCTTAGGTGCTGAAATAACTCAAGGGCAAGGTTATATCGAAGCAAGGGCTGATGAATTAATTGGTTCCACAGTTTATCTTGATTTTCCTTCCGTTGGTGCAACAGAAAATATAATGATGGCAGCAGTGTTAGCAAAGGGTGAAACAATTATTGAAAATGCAGCTGAAGAGCCTGAAATTATTGATTTATCTAACTTTTTAAATAAAATGGGTGCAAATGTTAGAGGTGCTGGAACGGACACTATTAGAATTGAAGGTGTGAAAACTTTAAAAGGTACACGGCATGAAATCATTCCTGATCGTATAGAAACTGGAACCTACATGGTGGCAGCTGCCATTACACGTGGTGACGTTGTCATAGAAAATATTGTACCAGCGCATATTAAGCCAGTCATAGCAAAATTAAAAGAAACGGGTGCTGATTTAGAAATTGGAGAAGATGTTATCCGAGTAAATGCCTCAAATATAAGGGCGTCTGTCGACTTAACAACTTTGCCATATCCTGGTTTTCCAACAGATATGCAGGCTCAATTTATGGCTTTGATGACTGTTTTAAATGGTACAAGTGTTATTAATGAAACTGTTTTTGAAAATAGATTTATGCATATTCCAGAGTTATCTCGATTGGGTGCAAATATCCGAATAGAAGGCCATAGTGCAATTGTTCGTGGTGTTTCACAATTAGAGGGATCGGAAGTTGTTGCAACGGATCTTAGAGCAGGTGCGGCATTAGTACTGGCTGGACTTGTTGCAAAAGGTGAGACCCATGTTAATAATATATATCATATTGATAGAGGCTACTCTAACTTAGAATCAAATTTAAGAAATTTAGGTGCTGATATAAAAAGAGTAACTGTAGAAGAAATAAATCAAGAGTAGTGAGGTGTATTTGATTGTTTGGATTTGGAATTGAGATAGGAATTGACTTAGGAACGGCAAGTGTTTTAGCTTTCAGAAAAAATAAAGGTATTATACTACAGGAACCATCTGTAGTTGCTTTAGATAGAAATACAGGCAAGGTTTTAGCCGTAGGTGAAGAAGCGCGACAAATGTTAGGTAGAACACCAGGAAATATTATTGCCATTAGACCATTAAAAGATGGTGTGATATCTGATTATGATGTAACAGAAAAAATGTTAAGACATTTCATCAATAAAACATGTGGCAAAAGACGTTTTTTTAAACCAAAGATTATTATCTGTGTGCCAAGTGGCGTTACAGAAGTAGAAAAGCGTGCGGTAATTGACGCCACAATGGAAGCGGGTGGGGGTAAAACTTTTTTAATTGAAGAACCTATTGCGGCAGCTATTGGTGCTGGTTTAGATATTACTAAACCAGATGGCAATATGATTATTGATATTGGTGGTGGTACCACTGATATTGCTGTCATTTCTTTAGGTGGTATTGTCGTGAGCAACTCAATAAAAGTTGCTGGTGATAAATTTGACCATGCAATTATGAAGTATATGAAAAAATCTCATAATTTATTAATTGGAGAAAGAACTGCAGAAGATTTAAAAATTAATATTGGTACGGCTTCAGTCAGAAGTAAAATAAAAAAGATGGAATGCCGTGGTCGTGATTTGATCACAGGTTTACCTAAAACGATAACTGTTACATCTGAAGAAATGGCAGACGCATTAAGTGAATCAACAAATGATATCTGTGATGCTGTACATACAGTTTTAGAACGAACACCACCGGAATTAGCTTCTGATATTTCATCAAGAGGCATTGTAATGACCGGTGGCGGCTCTTTACTTTCGAATTTAAATAAGTTATTAGAGAATAGAACTGGTATTCCAACATACATTGCAGAAGATGCTGTTTCTTGTGTTGCAATAGGTACTGGAAAATCTCTTAACCATCTAGATACACTAGAAAAAAATATGATGTCAAATAACCATAGAAATAAAAGAAAATGGTAAATTAAATATTAAAATCAACTTTCTTTAAGAGAGTTGATTTTTTATTTAATAATTTTATATGACTGTCGATAATATAAGTGATACGGAGGGATAATTATGGTAAGAGGATTATATATTGCAGGAACAAATATGATTACATCTGAAAAGAAAATTGATATGGTTGGAAATAATATTGCTAACGCAAATACATATGGTTTTAAAAAGGACCAAATGACAGTTGAATCATTTAATGATGTTTTGATATCTAAAAAAAATGGATCAAATTTTAATTTAGAGAGGCCCCATGGAGAAATAGAGATAGATGAGAATAATGAACGGTATCATCTACATACAGATCGAGGTTTCTTTAGAGTGAGTACAGAAGATGGTATTAGTCATAATAAAGATGTTAGATTTACACTAGATGAAGATGGTTATTTAAGTACTTATTACTTAAATAGTGATAACACACAGAATTATAATTTAGGGAACCGCTTAATTGATACCAATGGCGAAGAAATTCTTATCGGCGAAAATGAATATGAAATAAGTGATACAGGTCAAGTACTTGTTGATGGTGAGATACAAAGCGAACTAATAAAAGATGTGGATCAACATGTTATCGGAACAATTAATGCTGGTGTTAAAAATAGAAGACTTTTCACTGATCATAGTAGTGGTCAAATGCAATCAACTGAAAAACCATTGGATATCGCTTTAATTGGCGATGGGTTTATTGAAGTATCAAAAGATGACAATACATTATATACTAGAAATGGTGCATTAACAATAAACAGTAATAATGAACTTGTAACTATGGATGGTGGGTATGTTCAAGGATTAGATGGAAATATTACTTTGCCTGATACGAGTGTTCAGATCAACCAATATGGTGAAATTATTAAGAATAATGAAATTGTTGATAAAATTACTATTTCAAATTTCACAAATGATGGCGATTTACGAAAAGTAGGCAGTACCTATTTTGGTGCACTCCCTGAGTTGAAAGGAGAAGTATTACCTTTTGAAGGCGAGGTATCACAAGGTTACCTAGAAACGTCAAATGTTAATGCAATAGATGAAATGATTAAGTTGACCCGTATAAGTCAAAATTATGAGTCAAGTCAAAAAGTTATCACAAGTATAGAACAAACTTTAGATAAAGTAATTAATGAGGTAGGAATGGTTAGAGCTTAAGGAGGAAATTTATGAGAGCAATGTGGTCAGCTGCATCCGGCATGAATTCAATACAAAAACAAATTGACACAATTTCAAATAATTTATCAAATGTAAATACAATTGGTTTTAAAAATCAACGCGTTGAGTTTAAAGATTTAATGTATGAAAAAGTTAATCCAGAAGATTTTGTTAGAGAAGATGGAAGAATTTCTCAATTAGAAATAGGAAATGGTGTAATGGCAATTGCAACGACTAGAAATTTTACCAATGGTAGTTTTAATCAAACAGAAAAAGAATTAGATTTTGCTGTTAATGGACCTGGTTTCTTTGTTATCGAAAATCAAAATGGCGAAGAACGTTATACACGTGATGGTACTTTTAAGTTAAGTATTGATGATGGAGAAGCATCACTAAGAACATCTAGTGGTTATGCTGTTATGGGTGAAGATGGACCTATTGAGTTGGGGGCAGATGTTGCTTCAATTAGTGTTTCTGAAGAGGGAATGATTACAGTTCAAAGAAGTGATGGCGAGAAAGAAACAGTTAATCAAATAAAACTAATAACTTTTGCTAATCCAGAAGGCTTATCGAGTGAAGGCAAAAATCTATATTCTGAGACAGATATTTCAGGGACCCCTTTAGATAACGAAAATGGTGTCGCTGGAGAAGTTTGGCAAGGGTATTTAGAAACCTCAAATGTACAAGTTATCGAGGAAATGGTAAATATGATTTCGGCTCAAAGAGCTTATGAGCTTAATTCAAAAACTATACAAACGGTAGATAGTATGCTAAGTGTAGCTAATAATATTAAGAGATAAATAAAGGAGTTTTGTAATGGATATTAGTGGTATTTCAAACAATTTGGACTTTAAGGAAATTACAAATAAAATACAAAAAGAATCGAATACAGATTTTGAAAAAATTTTAAATAGTGCTATGGAAAGCCAAGATAATGAAAAACTAAAAAAAGCTTGTGAAGATTTTGAAGCCATTTTTGTAAATATGCTACTTAAAAGTATGAAAAATACTGTAGATGAAGGTGGATTAACTAAGAAATCTCATGCGAGAGAAATGTTTGAAGGCATGTTAGATGAAGAAATGGCAAGTTCTATTTCAAAAGGCCGTGGCGTTGGTATTGCGAAAATACTTTATGACAGTTTAAACAATAAAGAAAAAGGAAGTCAATTAGATTTTAAAGGATAAGTGAAAAAACTTATTCTTTTTTTTGTTAAAATAAGATATAATAAAAGCACAAGGTATTAGTAGCTGGTAATAAGGAGAGATATATGTTAACCATTGAAGAAATAAAAGAAATAATTCCCCATCGGTACCCATTTTTATTAGTTGATAAAGTTTTAGAAATGGAACCTGGTGTAAGTTGCATTGGCATTAAAAATGTAACAATTAATGAACCTTTTTTTCAAGGACATTTCCCTAAAAAACCGTTGATGCCAGGGGTTTTAATTGTTGAAGCAATGGCACAAGTAGGAGCAATTGCTCTCATGTCACTAGATGAAAACAAGGATAAATTAGCTGTTTTTGCTGGCATTGATAAAGTAAGATTTAAAAAACAAGTGGTTCCGGGGGATACTTTGAGAATTGAAGTAACTTTAGGTAAATTTAGAAGGAATATCGGAAAAGGTGAAGCCGTTGCTTATGTTGGTGATGAGATTGCTTGTAAAGGTACATTAATGTTTGGTATAACAAAACCTAATGCTTAAGCATTAGGTTTTTCGTCTTCAGTAACTAAGTAATCATTTCGTCCTTGATTTTTGATCCAGTATAAAGAATCATCGGCTTCTTTGATTAAAATTTCTGGTTTATATTTTTTATAACCATAAGTTGTATGGCCGCCGATACTTAAAGTGACTTTTGATTCGGCTTGAGAGTAATTATGTTCGATATTAGCAAAAACCGTGGCTTGCATAATTTCTGTAATAATATTAATTGCACCTTGTTTTTCAGTGTTTGGTAGAATAATTATAAATTCATCACCACCATAACGCCCAACAAAATCTGATTTTCTTTTTAAAGAACTGTTAAGTAATTGAGCGAGAGTTTTTAAGCAATGGTCCCCTTTAATATGACCATAGTTATCGTTATATTCTTTAAAAAAATCAATATCAATTATCAATATGGTTAAAGGTTTTTTCTGTCTAAAAGATAAATTAATTTCTTTATCTAGATATTTAAATAAATATCTTCTGTTGGGAAGATTAGTCAAATCATCATAATTAGATAAGATTTTTAATTTTTCATTGGCTTGTTCTAATCGTTTTTTGATTTTTCGACTATGTTCAACTTCGCTTTTTAGTTCTGCTGAAGTAATGCTGTTCTCAAGTGCAATAGAAATAAAAGGCGTTAGTGTTTTTAAGAAATCTAAGTCTTCTTCAGTGTATGCATTTGCTTCTTTGCTTTGGATTGAAAAAAAGCCAATAATTTTATCCTTAAGTAATAAGGGTAAAAAAATTACAGAATTCGGTGTACTATCTAAATCGCCTCTTAATATTTTTTTGTATTTTTTATATTCTTTCTTATAATTTAATGAAAAAATGATTTCATCATTTTCCAAAACCCACTCAGCTAAAGTGTCTTTTAGAAGGGCTTCTTCATCGATAACTTCAGCTTCTAAGGGGTTAGTATTGTCAATTTCAAGATATTTCAAAGTAGTTTTTTCATTATTAAGTGATGAAATAATTAGAAAATCAATTGGTAAAAAATCCAATAATAAAGAATTAACTTTATAGGAGACATTTCTAAAATCTAAATCTGATGTTATTTCCTTACCAATTTTATTGATCAATTCAAATTTTTTATTTAACTTTGTTAACTCTTCATTTTTCTGCGTAACAATATTACGTTCTTTTTCAACGGTTTTAATTCTTTCCTTAGTTCGTACAAGATTTAATTTCTGTTTTTGTAAGACTTCTTCTCTTTTTTTCGTAGAGTCATGATAGATTCTATAGTAAAAATTTGCTTTATCAGAAATTTCTTTTAATGAAAATTTTTCAGCAAGTAAAGAAGCAATTTTTGCTACATTTGAAAAATCATCATAAGCTTTAGATAATTTAAAAGCCTTTAATAGAAAATCTATTTCTTTTTCATCAGAACCGATAGCACCATAAATATCACTTAGTAAGATATAATCGGATATACTACGATATTCCGTATTTGTTTCCCGATAGATTTCATTTGATTTTAAAATAGATTGAATTGCTCTGCCGTAATTATGAATGGCTTTATAATATTTTCCAAAGGCAGAATTTAAATAGGCAGATAGAAAACCACCTTGATACTTGTTTAAGATCTTTTTTCCCCGCTCTAAATATTTTAATGCTAATTGATAATTTTCTTCATGAATATATGCCTCTGCAAGGTTAATCATCATAATGGAATCATTAGGAGAGTTTCCTTTAACATATTTTAAAGCCCGATTAAAGTAGTTAATAGAACGATCATAGTCTTTTATGTCTGAGTAAATACTTCCAATATTGTTATAAAAGTCTGAATAGTCCTCTTCTAGATTAGAGCTAATAGCTAAATTTAAGCCTTGGTTATAATAATCTAAACCATCTGAATACTTTTCAGAATCTACAGCAATATTCCCTAAAATTTTATAAGAATAGATTACGCCATGTTGAGTATATTTATTTTCAATGTTGTATTGAGAAAAGAGCATTGCTTTTCTGTAATCACCAATTGCCCATGCAGTATATGATATAATATAAAGAATTTCGCTTTTATATTGATTATTTAAGTTATTAAAATTAGAGTCATAAAACTCAAGGGCATCTTTTAAGACCCGATTTGGTTCGTTATTTAGGGATTCGAATAGTTGATTAATATAAACATGAGTTGAATTCATTATTTTAGCTCCTTCAAATATATGTTATAATAATTATATAACAAAAAAGAAATAAATTAAAGAAGGAATTAGGAGGCATTATGCATGGGTTAGTCTTAGAAGGTGGTGGCGCCAAAGGAGCTTACCAAGTCGGTGCTGTTAAAGCTTTGGTTGAGATGGGATATGAATTCAGTGCAATTGCTGGCACATCAATTGGCGCAATTAATGGTGCCTTTATTGTTAGTGGGCAGTTGGATTTTATTTATTCTATATGGGAAGCTGGAGAAATAAATCGGGTAATAAAAACAGATAAAGAAGTTCTTCAAAAGATATTAGATTTCGATTTTAAAGGAGAAAATATTTCAAGGATATTTGATTATATTATTAAAATCATTAATAATGGTGGGTTAGATATAACGCCTTTAAGACAACTGTTAGAGGAACATATCGATGAAGAGGCTTTAAGAAAAAACCCTGTCGATTTTGGATTGGTGACTGTTTCATTTACTGATTTCCAACCCTTAGAAGTCTTTATAGAAGAAATCCCGGAAGGTAAATTGATTGATTATTTGATTGCATCTGCTAGTTTGCCAATTTTTAAGCTAAAAAAAATTGATGGAAAATCCTATTTAGATGGGGGTTTTTACAATAATATACCAATAACCTTAATGACAAGGAAAAATATTAAGGATATAATAGTAATCGAGACAGAAGGTATTGGACGAAAAAGAAAAGTAAAAGAAGAAGATTTGAATATTATTAGGATACATCCTAGCCGTAAAATTGCAAGAACCATTGAAGTGGACCCAAACATTATGAAAAGGAATGTAAAGTTGGGCTATCTAGATGCTAAAAGGGTTATTCAAGGCTTAAGAAGTGAAAAGTATTGCATAGAACATGCGTTAGATGAGTTGTACTTTTTAGAAGAGGCTAAAAAATTAAATGAAAAACAATTAGAGAAGATATTTAAACTTTTTAATTTTACTGGAACAGTAAATTATAAGAATTTTTATGAAGTTGTGTTACCGATAGTAACTAAGATTTTAGCTTTGGAAGAAGATGTGGATTATATTGATTTGTTTATTCGTTTAAATGAGGAGATTGCTGAATATTATAGGATAGATCAGCTAAAAGTTTATACCTTTAAAGAGTTAAATCATTTGATTAAAGAAAAAATTGATTGTGATGAAGAAATAATTCTTTCATCAAAACATCAATATATACCTTTCAAGCATTTACCTAAACAGATTGAGGTTTTGCCAAAGGAAATAAAAGAAAGTGTCTTAAAAGCGTTTTTTAGAATATATTATAGTTAGGAGTGTGTTATGGATAGTTTAAAGAAATATCAAGAGTGGTTATCAGATGATTATTTTGATGAGTCGTTTAGAAAAGAATTGAGAGAATTATCAGATGAAGAAGAAATTACAGACCGGTTTTATAAGTATTTAGAGTTTGGTACTGCTGGTATGCGTGGAATTATTGGTGCTGGTACAAATCGAATGAATAAATACATTGTCCGCCGTGCAACCCAAGGATTTGCAAATTACTTGATTAATACTTTTGGTATGGATGATTTAAGTATTGCCATTGGATTTGATCCAAGAAATAAATCAAAGTTATTTACGAAAGAGGCGGCTTTAGTGATGGCTGCGAATGGAATAAAAGCTTATATTTTTGATACACTAAAAGCTACGCCACAGTTGTCGTATGCTGTTAGAAAATTAGGTTGTAAGGGCGGAATAATGATTACTGCGAGTCATAATCCGGCGGAATACAATGGCTACAAAGTATATGATGAAACCGGATGTCAATTAGTGCCTGAAAAAGGTGAAAAATTGATAGCTGAAGTAAATAAGATTCAAAATTTCTCAAAAATAAAATATATTGATGAAGCGGAAGCGGTTAACCAAGGAAAATTTGAATATATCAAGGATTCATTAATTGATGAATATATTGAAAAAGTTAAAAATGTTAGCATATATCCAGATGTAATTGGGAAATCAGATATAAAAGTAGTCTTTTCTCCGTTACATGGTTCTGGTGGTGAACCAGTGACTAGAGTTTTAAGAGAAAAAGGATTAAAAAACTTAGTAACAGTCGATGAGCAAATGCTACCAGATGGAAATTTTACTACGATTAAAGATCCTAATCCTGAATCTCCAGAAGCCTTTGAATATGCGAAAAAATATGCTAATAAGAATGATAGTGATTTATTGATTTGTACTGACCCCGATGCGGATCGTGTTGGATTAATGGTAAAAAAAGACTCTGAATATGTTGCATTGAATGGGAATCAAATTGGTATGTTATTAGCTGATTATATTCTTGATTCTTATGATGAAATTCCATCTGATGGCTTCATTGTAAATTCAATCGTATCATCAGGAATCATTGAGAAGATGGCTAAAAAATATAATGTTAATCACAAAATTGTATTAACAGGATTTAAATACATTGGAGAAATTATTGAAAAAAGTGATGAAGTATTCTTATTTGGTTTTGAGGAAAGTTATGGATATTTAAGAGGCACTTTTGTAAGAGATAAAGATGCAGTCATTGCAAGTATGCTTATTGTTGAAATGGCAGCTTATTATATGGATCAAGGCATTAATTTGCTTGATAAATTAGATAGTATTTATCAAGAACTAGGTTATTTTAAAGAAGAAATGATTGCTGTTCGTCATGAAGGGAAAAGTGGTGGCGAAAAAATTAAAAGAATTTTAGCCGAACTTCGAAAAGGTTTAATCAAAGAGTTAAATGGTGATAAAATTGTAAAAACTATTGATTGCTTAAAACCAGAAGAAACTGGGTTGCCTAAATCAAATGTTTTGAAATATTATTTTGAAGATGGTTCATGGTATGCTGTTAGACCCTCTGGAACAGAGCCTAAGATTAAATTTTATTTTTCAATAAAAGCAGACACTAAAGCTTTAGCAGAAGAAAAACTAAAAGCAATAAAAACTGAGTTTTTAGAAAAAATTGAAAAAATTAATTAAAGGAATTATTATTCTTTAGTCATATTGGCTAAAGAATTTTTCTTTGAGATATATTTGTGTTAGAATGATAATGAATGAAGGAAGGTTAAAATGAAAGACATAAATGTATTTAAAGAGAAAATAAAAATAGAAAAAGCATATGTAACCAATACTCGACTAATGGGTGTTGTTGGAGTTATTATCCATTATAAAGGTTTCGTTGATATTTATCATCTAGATTTTGAAGAATATGGTATAGATGGTTTTAAGAGGGTAGTAGATAACGATGAAATAGTAATTAATAAAGAAATAAGTAAAATTATTGGTGGTCTTGGCGGGAAATTAAAAAAAATTAGTCAAGAGCAAGCCTTTTATTTATTACAGAAAGCTTGTGAAGTTAGTATGGAATTTATTAATCTATTTCCAATATTAGATACTTCGTATGAAGATCTTTTGGTTAAAAAGATAAATTTGTCTAAAAAAGACAAAAATACGTTGTATTCAAGAATGTGTGTGGATATCCAATCAGATTATACATTGATAAATTATTACATTATGCGGAAAGTTGGAAAAGATAAATTTTGCAAAAAGCTAGAGTTAAAAAAAATAGAGTTTGAATTAACAGATATGCCTCAAACGCTACTTAAAAATTCAATTGAAAATATTTCTGAGAATAAATTTCGAACGGAAACACTAATTGATTATAAGAATAAATATCTACTTACAACAGTTACTATAGAAATTTTTAAGGATAAAATTCTTGATGCTACAGTAATAGAGACTTTAGATATTACTTCTACTGAGGCAGCTTTTATATTAAATAAAAAAGAGTATATAATAATATACCATTATACTGATAAAAGATTTGAAGATAAATTTTATAACGATCATTTTAAACTAATGAAAAAGAGCTATAATCAAGGAAATTTATATACTGAATACAATAAAAACAATAATCATGTAGATTCTAATGTCTATTACTTAAATGATGATATGTATGGAATTTTTTATTTTACAAACAATAACCAATTGGTAGTGGCATCTTTTGAAGAAAAAAATATTGATGAAATAATTCAGCGATTAAAAAAATATGATAATTTGAAGCTTAATAATGAATTTGTTGTGGATCAGTCATTAATTTATAGTTTTATTACAAGCGAGTATAATAATTTTTATGATTTTTTGAATTTAGAAAGTAGGGATTAAATGGTAGCTTTAAACCAAGTGATTGTTTTATTTAGTTTGATAATTGTTGGATATATAATAAAAAAGCTAAAAATTGTAAATAACTCTATGAAAGATGACGTGAGTAGTTTAGTAGTAAATATTACATTACCAGCTTTTATTTTGTCATCGATGACATCCAATTTTTCTAGAGAGATTCTAAGTAATAGTATAAAATTAGTGGGTATTTCATTTTCTATGTATATTTTTGCAATATTTATTGGTTGGATTTTTACGAAGATTGTTCCGCTTCAAAAAAATGAAGCAAATATTTATCGATATATTATTGCTTTTTCTAACTGTGGCTTCATGGGATACCCAATTGTTAATGCAGTATTGGGGAAACAAGGTGTATTTTATGCAGCAATATTTAACTTAGGTTTTACAACTTTTGTTTGGACCTATGGTGTTTATTTAATTAGAATTAATCAAGAAATAAATAATGACCATATGACAATTAAAGAAAAATTTATTTCGGCCATTAACCCAGCTTTAGTTGCTGTGATTATGGGATTTACACTTTTCTTAATTGGTGTTGAATTACCATATGTTATAGCAGAGACATTGTCAATGATTGGTGGTGTAACCACACCTTTATCTATGATGTTGATTGGATTCATTTTATCTGAAATCCACTTTAAGGATATTGTTAGTGGTTGGAAAATTTATCTATTGTCAATAATGCGTTTGATTGTCATGCCAAGTTTAGTATATACTATACTTTCCTATTTTAATTTTGAGGGGTATTTATTGCAAATTCCTGTTCTTATTGCAGCGATGCCAGCTGCTGCTAATACAGCAATTATTTCTTCAAAGTATGATGGAAATTATCAATTAGCATCAAAAGGAATTTTCATTACAACTTTATTATCAATTCTTACGATTCCATTAGTCATAAAATTTATTTTATAAAATAATAAAAAGGCCATTATTACTGTAAAAGTAAAATGGCCTTTTTTAATAGCTAAATCATTTTAGTTCTAGATTAAATTTTGCAAA
>Ga0306868_1000846_pt1 | contig 17683 bp, 22 predicted proteins | sample AntRauTorckE6832_FD_190411 | JGI IMG/M metagenome (GOLD analysis project Ga0306868, IMG submission 190411) | Saline lake microbial communities from Rauer Islands, Antarctica - Metagenome Torckler E6 #832 (v2) (version 2) | ecosystem: Environmental > Aquatic > Non-marine Saline and Alkaline >... | reverse complement strand
GACTTGGAGATCTATTCGTCATTTTCCTCTCCTTCTTCTCGGTGGTTTCGTAGCAATAAAAATACAATCAGACCAGCGGTAAAAATAACAATTTGCTCACCCAGGGTATCAATACTACGATAGTCGCCCAAAATAACCGTTACGATGTTGGGTGTGTGGGCATCGTTATATGCTTCCTGTATATAGTAGTTGCCGGGTACTTCGGTGCCGGTCATACTGACTTCTTGATTCATTTGGTTATCAGCATCTCCTCGATATGGAAGATCCGATGCAGCAAAAAGCAGCACAAGGGTAAACGCTATGATCAAAAGTAATTTTAGGTACTTCAATCTTCTGTTTTATAAGTGGTTTGATAAATTGCGACGATTAACAAAATTCCGGTCACTCCGGCTCCAACAACAGCTTCAGTAAATCCTACATCAACGGCGCCCATGGTGGTGAATAAAAGGGCCATAAGAAAGCTAAACATGGTTAACATTACCGAAGCAACGAGCAGATTTTTAGACTCCAATGCTATAATAGCTGTGATGAGTAAAAAGATGAACAATATGAGTTCTAGTTCCCAATACATTAGTCTTCCTCCTTGTCTTTGGTATTATCGGGGAAGAGAGGTTTCAGTCCTGCATGCAGTGCGGCTCTTGCCAATGCATGAGCACCGATAGGATTGGCCAGCAGGATGAACAATAGGATCAGAAATAATTTCCCGCTGTTTATTGTCATTCCTTCAAAAATGATAAGGCCGATGATGACGAGCATCATCCCAAGTGTATCACTTTTACTGGTGGCGTGGGTTCTGGAATAGAAATCCGGCAGGCGAATGATCCCGACGCTTCCGATCAGTAAAAAGAAAATACCTGCTGAAACAAAAACGATCGTTAAAATAGAGGTTATATCAATCATCAAACCGGACGTTTATACTTTCAGATGAAAAATATTTCGCAATGGTTAGTGATCCAACAAATCCCAAAATGGCGTAAGCAAGAGTGATATCAATAAACATATCTATGCGCCCAAATACATAGCCAATCAGACAAATAAGAACGATAGTTTTAGTCGCGATGGCGTTGGTTCCGACCAAGCGGTCGAAAACGGTAGGGCCTTTAACTACTCTGTAAGCAGGTACAGCAATAATTGCGGTCAAAAGTACAGCGCTATATAAGAAGAATGAATCCATTAGATCAGTCCCTCCTGAGTGTGTATTACTTCAAAATCTGAGACCACGGGATGCATTTCTTTGGTGAATAACTTTAACACTTGTTGGGGCATGGCATCGCTCGCTATCCCTTCAAAAGAAAAGGGAGAGATGGCGTGTACAATAAATTCATCGCCTTGAATATCGACCGTCAGGGTACCCGGTGTAAGAGTGATGGAATTACCGAGGATCATTTTACAATGCGGGTTTGGGAAATCAACTTTGAATTTCACCACCGATGTTTGAATGGGTAAAGAAGGGCTCAGCAAGATCTTAGCCACCTGAATTCCCGATATCACGATCTGCATCAAGAGCCATGCGAAATAATAAGGTGCATAAAAGAAGCGAAGATCTTTGATCACATCAGTTTCGCCCTCAAAAAAGGAATGAGCTTTGAGCTTGTAATTGATCGCCATTACAATACCCACACTTAGTACACCCATCAAGGAATGGGTAATATCAAAAAAACCACTCATGATATACCAGAAAACCATCAGGCTGATAAAAGAAACGATCAGGCTTTGAGCAGATAATGATTTCAAGATTTAGCTGGATTGATGGTTAAGGATAATTTTAATGGCTTCAAACATACAAATTCTAAGAATTGCCCGAAAGCGAAATCGAGGCAAAAATGAGAATATATTATATATAACTGCGGATGCACAAATACACGAAAATAAAAATGATCTTTTGTGAAGGCTGTCCACAATTAACCATTGGTTCTTTGAAAAAGTGAAGCCTGAAAATAATACGTGCTTTGAATTATAAAAAATGAACTGCATTAAGTTTTGGGGTAGAAGCGATTAAATATTGTAAATAGGAGGTGGGTTTAGATTTGGTTTCATGGTTCAACAGGAGTCTGTCCCGGCAGGGACAGCATGTTTGTAAAGAGTTTCGACTTAGCTCTCACGTCCCGTTAGGGACGTTATGTTGGACTCGGCATCCCAATCTTAATTCATAACATATCGCACCTACGGCGCGGCGTAGTTTTGCGAGGTTGTTTTTTCAAGCATAGTGCTCCGATGGAGCAAGCTAAGAGGCCAAATCGTCCATCGTAAATCGGTTCATAGATCTTTCGCAAATCAGACAGAAATGCGTTTAACCGATGGACCGAAAGATCGAATTGTGAATGTTTACTCTTGGTCTGACGGCTTCAAGTCCGTCCGTCCGATTGTTGTAATTAAGTACCGATGCCTTAGTCATCGATCAGACCGGCTATCGGTCAGATCGAGATTTTGCCCTATGGGATCGTCTACAAAGAATCCTGTTAATCCTGAAATCCTTGAGATCAAGGTTCATATGGAAAAAGTGAGAAAGGGGACCGAAAGACAAAGTTGCGAATGTATTGAGTGAAGCAGTTTGCACGCTAATGTACATCTTGTATATTCTTGCTTTATAAAATGTATTTTTAAATAGTCATCCTTCATCAAATAGATACCCAAAGCTATGACTGCAATTATTGTCCTCGTAATTATCGTAATAGTTGTGATTGCCTGGTTTATCGGCATTTACAATAAACTGGTAACTCTTAAAAACCGCTTGAAAAATGCGTTTGCACAAATAGACGTTCAGCTGAAACGGCGGTACGATCTGATCCCAAATCTTGTGGAAACGGCTAAATCATATATGGAGCATGAGCGTGAAACTCTTGAAGCAGTCATACAAGCCCGTAATCAGGCGCAACAGGCAGAACAGAAAGCAGCCGATCAGCCGGATGATCCTGAGGCTATGCAAAACTTAATGGGAGCTGAGCAGACATTGACCGGTTCCTTAGGTAAGTTATTTGCTCTTTCAGAGAACTATCCTGATCTGAAAGCAAATCAGAATATGATGCAGCTAACCGAAGAGCTTTCATCCACAGAAAACAAGATTGCATTCGCAAGGCAGGCATTTAACGATGCCGTAATGAACTACAATACGTATCGCGAGCAATTCCCCAATATGATATTTGCGGGTGGTTTTGGTTTTTCTCCTGCACAGCAATTTAAGATCGAATCTGAAGAAGAACGTGAAGCTCCTAAAGTATCATTTTAATTTAGTTGAGGTCTTTTTTTATCCCTATTCAGAATTGTGAAGTCTAGCGGGGATAAATTTTATCTAACCTAATTTATTTCAGATGGATTTTTTTGAAGCTCAGGATCGGGCAAAACGCAATACAGGGAAACTTATCATTCTATATCTGATGGCCGTAGCAGGGATCGTAATATCGGTTTATCTGGCTGTTGTTTTGCTGCTACTATCTTCGGAAGAGCTGTGGAATCCATCCTTACTCATAGTTATAAGCTCTATCATACTTGCAGTAATTATTACCGGTACTTTCATTCGGATCGCACAGTTACGAAAAGGTGGTTCTGCTGTCGCAGAGATGCTTGGAGGTCGCAAACTGGAGCCCTCTACCTCGCATCCCGATGAACAAAAGCTCATGAATATAGTAGAGGAAATGTCTATCGCTTCGGGAATTCCGGTACCGGACGTTTATATCCTTGATAGTGAAGATAATATCAATGCTTTTGCAGCCGGCTTAACAACGGAAGATGCGGCAGTTGGTGTTACTCGCGGTGCTTTGGAACAGCTTAACAGGGATGAGCTTCAGGGTGTTATCGCTCATGAATTCAGTCACATCTTTAACGGAGATATGAGGCTTAACATCCGTTTGATAGGTATTTTAAATGGAATCCTTATGATCCACATCATGGGGATGGTTATAATTCGCACCATGTTCTATTCAGGTGGCATGCGTGTAAAAAGTAAAAGCAATAATAAAGGCGGTGGGAATTCTACTTTTATAATCATAATTCTTGGGTTGGTGCTGATTATTATCGGTTATATAGGGATGTTATTTGGACGGATGATTCAATCGGCTATTTCACGTCAGCGTGAATATCTGGCTGATGCGGCAGCGGTTCAATACACGCGCAACCCTGATGGACTGGCCGGTGCTCTTAGAAAAATTGGTTCCTCTGCTAAAGGAGCTGAGATCAGGGATGGTCATTCTATGGAAATGAGTCATCTTTTTTTTGCAAGCAGCTTCCATACATTTTTAGATAAGATCTACTCCACACATCCTCCTATTGAAAAAAGAATTCAGGCAATTAGCCCATCGTTAAGCGCAGACGACAGCAAGAGAGAAAAACGAATTCATGAAAAGTTTCAGAAAGATCATATAGCCGGTTCACTTGACAGTCAGCGATCTAAGGTATCAGTGGGTGGCCATAAAGCTCTGACTCCTGAAGTTATAGTTGCCGCTGTAGGAACTCTGAGTGCCGAACATGTAAGCCGTGCCGGTAAGCTGATGAAGGATCTGCCTGCAACTTTGAAAAACGCAGCTCATGAACCACTTGCCGCAGAAGCTCTGATCTATGCACTGATATTGAAAGCGGATGAATCCGGGCAAAATGCTATCCCTTACTGGCTAAAAAATGATCTTGAGGAAGGCATGGAGAATCAGTTAAACAATATGGTTACAGCACTTGAAAAAGGAAAAAGGGAATGGTATCTGCCGCTTGCTGAATTATCTTTTCCGGCCTTACGGCAAATGAGTGAAAAACAGTATAAATCATTTCGCAAAACAGTTGAAAAGCTGGTGCAGGAGAGGGTGAATATCTTTTCATTCGCTCTTGAAAAGTTAATCACCAGTAAACTTGATGCCACATTTTCCAAAACAAAAGAGCCTGAAATTCGCCATCATCATCTGAAGCCATTAGGGAAGGAAATTTCTGTGATGTTGTCTTCTCTTTCCTATGTCTCGGATAAAAATCCGGAAGCTGCCTGGCAGGCTGGACTTAAACCGATCAAAAGTGTGATGCCGGATAATGTGCGTTTCTTGAAAAAGGAAGAATGTGGATTTGATGAACTTGACCAGGCAATGAATGAATTCGTTGCATCAGCTAATCCGGTCAAAAAATATATGCTTAGTGCAATGATACATTGTATTGCTGCTGATAAAAAAATGACCATTGGGGAGAAAGAACTTCTAAGAGCAATATCCGAGACCATAGCGTGTCCTATTCCTTTGGGTGCGATGGGTTGAGGAATAAATCGTCCATCGTAAATCGGGCAGAAACGCGAAAGATCGATGGACCGAATTGCGAATGTGTTTACTTGTGTTTTACCGGCTTAAAGCCGTCTGACCGATTGTTGGATTCGTGTACCTTAGCCATAGTCATCGATCAGACCGGTTATCGGTCAGATCGAGATCTTGCCCCACTCAACAGGACCCTATCTTTGTCTCTTTCCCCGGCACGCCTGTACAAATCTCCAAACCTTCAAACTGCCGCAAGGAAAGAAGACGCTTTGGTGAGAATTTGGCAGTGAAGTTTAATTTAGACTGCATGGTTATTTATCTCGGTAGGGACAAGTACGTTTGTAAAAGGATGAACCCATCGCGATGGGCTTCGTCCCTTAGGGATGTTATGTTGAGTTGGCTTTGAGTTCACAAACTACTCGGGGAGCATATCGAACCTATGGCGAGGGGTTGTTTTTTTCAAACGTGCTGCTCCAATGGAGCAGGCTGTAATCTTGTCCCCTCCCATGCAAGTCGCAGCCGCACTAAGGAGGCCGGGGTGGGTTGGTTTGGTCAAGGGGCTGATTGCCTGAAGTCTTGTAAATCAGGGTCCACTGAGTAAAGAAAATAAGAGCCAAAAATCTTACACCGTCTGAAATGCTATGAATTCATCAAACAAAAAGTCCCGTATATGAATCATATACGGGGCTTTCAAAGCTTTATGTGCTTAAAAGAAGCTATTTAATAAGCATCATTTGTTTTGGAGAAAAAAGGTTGCCATCTGCCACTGAGGCAGGTGTTTTGCAACCATTTTTATTAATAAGCAGGTGTAACAATTGTGTTAACTTCGATGGTAACGGCTGCTATTCTTGCCAATAATCTTCCTTCAACAGAAGCACCGGTTTTAACGGCTATTGATTGGTCGGCTACAATGGTTACCTTCATTACTGAATTGTTACACAGCAGGAAAGTATAGTTATATAAATTACTGTTTTTGAATTTCTAAGACTCAATATTTGAATTCTAAAATGAAAAAGCCCTGATGGAAAATCCAACAGGGCTTTTAGTCTCGTCTATTTTAATGGGCAAGCAATACAATTGTGTTGCATTCGCGTGCCTTGTATTTCTGTTAATTCATTGAAATTCCGGTCTGTGTCATTTCTGATCTGGCGTCTTCAATTGCTATCTGAAGGTTTTCCAGTTCGTTTTTCAGATTATATCCATTTTGCACAGTTCTGTCAGACATTGTTGCAATAGATGTGATTCCTTTGGTTGTCAGATCGTTAGACATGTACGAATCTATCTGATTAGTATCAGAAACATAGATTCTGAAGGCTTCTTTTACGCCCTTATTGTTTTCAGCTATTCTATCATAGATTTTGCCAAGTGCTGCACGCCGTTCATCGCTGCTTCTCTGAATGTCAGGGTTGTCGTACTGGTTCTTTTTGTCCCATGCTTCAAAGTATTTTTTACCGCTTAAGGTCATTTCATCGGCGTGTTTTGAGAAATCATTCTCCATTTTCTCAATTTTTGACACATTTTTTGAATACAATTCAAATGCTTTTTTAACATCAGACTGCCCAGGCTTGGTTAATTCATCAAGCGAGGCACCGATGGCGTCAAGTTGTACAACGATCAGTTTAATGTCCTGATCTACCGTTTTCATGGTTGACTGCACATCTTCTGAGCGCTGCATTCCTGTTGATGAACAAGCTGCTGATATAATGGATATTGCCAGGAGCAGAGTTGCAAACACGTTGCCCGGCTTGGTTAATAGTTTCATAATGGTGTCCGTAATTTCCCGCAAACTGCGGGGTCGTTGTGATATTATTATCACGAAGAAGTATCGTTAATGTACGGACAGCAACTGTTACACCAAGAATGCAAAAGCTTACATATTTGACAGCAGAAGGATTTAAAACCACTTTACGATCTAGAATACCATTGAATGAGTCAGGTGAAGATTTGGAAGTAGAAGTTGACTAATCTGAATGGGAAATTTGTGGGCTTTGATCAGCCTTATTTCTACGTTCTTTTTTTAAATCTTCAAAATACTCGGGTGTAAGGCCCGTATATTTTTTGAGCTGGGCTACGAGATGCTGCTCGCTCTTATATTGAAGTATGTTGGCTATTTCGGATAAGGGGAGGTTATCGTAAAGCAGAATTTCTTTGATCTTTTCAATTTTTTGGATCACAATAAATTGAATGACCGACATACCCACAACTTCTGAAAAGATCTTCAGAAAAGATTCGTTTGCATCATTTAAGTTACTTGAGATGATCTCGGAATAGGTGAGCTTTGGTAATTTATCAAAGTAATGAACCCCTTCAATAATAGTATTGATGATCCGATCAATGAGTTTACTTTCCTGAAAACTCAACAAGCCCAGTCCGGATTTCCGTAGATTTCTCTTGAGAGTGCTTAACTCATTTTGTGACACTTCTTCAAGAAATTCAATAGCTCCGCGAGGTAGTATCAAATGTTTAATTTCAAGCTTTTTTAGCTCATCCTTAACGACCATCTTGCAACGTAAACTAACCATGTATCTCACATACAGCTTCAAATTTACAGTTGTTTTGGGTTCAATAAATGGTTCTTCATCAATGTAAGAGTCGATCATGTTCTAGGAATGAAATTGTTTAGATAAGATTAGCTAACCTCATCGTATCCGCTTTTAATTACGGTTGATATCATTTTGAATCGGTTATTTGCCTTTATTGAATTAAGAGCGTGAGCCGGAATGATGATCGATTGCCCTACTTCCAATACGTTTGAACTTCCATCAATAATAATTTCTGCCTTTCCATCAATGATCTGAATAAATGTATCGAAGGGAGATGTTTTATCCTCCAGTTTCTCACCTGTATCGAATGAGACAGCACTAATATTACCGGTAGTTTTTTTAATAATTGTTTTAATCACAACAGAGTCCGGTACATATTCAATGATCTCGACAATGATAAAAGCTTTCGATTTCTCAACATCTAATAATTCCATCTGTTTTTATCGTTTTTTTAAGGTATCAATAGGATGATGTGCTTCAATTTCAAAACTGGTTTCTATTCATCCGAGAATGATCATCAAGATCATTCAATCTCATTCCTTTTGTGTTACAGATAGGTGAATTATTCTTACATAAATTGCAGGTATTTAGAAGCTCTTTCCCCCGATCACTGTTTAGGAAAAGCCTTTTAAAGATCTAAACCTGTGATACCTGTAACATAAAACAAGTAATGTATACGGTACATGTGAAAGAATATGTCCAAATTCATACTGCTTAGATTAACAATCTATTTACATGAAACATTAAGAAAAAGGAGTAAAAATGAATCAAACATTAGGCAGTATACTAAGCATTGGCGGATTGATAGGTGTTATATTTTTTGGTTATCAATACATGGCAGACTCAGAAACGTTTTCATTATTTGGAGCTGATGTAGCTGTTAGTACCGGAGATTATGTTCCGATTCTGATCTCTGCAATCGTACTTATAGTTGGTTTGGCTCTGTACCGATCTAAAGGAAAATAAGATCAAACGGGGCTTATCAAAGCTACTAAATGAATTCTGTATTATATAAAAAAGCATCCCTGATGATTGTCAGGGATGCTTTTTCTATTTAGAGATAGAACCTCAAAGATCTATTTGTTACTGCTTGTTTTTTGAGCAGATACTAATACTTTGGGCTCCATGATTATGTTATCATCAAGGGTCACATCTTCCTGGGCTAACATTCGACCATTTATAGTCGCGCTTTTTTCCATGGTGATTCCTTTTTGAGATAGAATGATCCCTTCAATGTGAGCTGAAGGACCAATATTTACTTCACCGGCTACTTGCCAGAATATATGTTCGGCAACGGCACCATTGCTAAGAGTGATTTCTATGCCGTCGTTAACAGTCAGGCTTTCAGGAATCTGAAAAACCCATACAGCTTCAGCATTACCGGATAGTATAATATTTGTTGAGATTTCAACTGACTCATTCCACTTATAAACTCCGGGTTGTAGTGTTATCGAGGTTTCATGGGTGTTTTTATCCATCTCGCCTTGAGTATTATGTTCCTCTTCTAATCCCTGTTCTGAGGAATTCATTGAATTCATTTGATCTTCTTCCCAAAAAAAATCGAGCGTATCATTTGATTGGATGAATTTGTAATCAATGAAGTCAACCGGCGATATCACTGCGGCATTGGTGTAGGCTGTCATCATATCTTCAAATGCTTTATTCAGATCGTTAGAACTTAGATTAGCTTTGATTGCTGAATTTCCCCGGTTGTCATTCTTTTTGAGGGTTGAGTCTACGCGGGCTGTTTTCTTGTCAGCGTCTTTGCTATTTAACGAAGACACCTTTTTATCTATTCTGGAGCTTTTGAAATTCGGATCAATACCTTTTTCTCCGGTAACTTCAGATCCGTAATCATTATCAATTAAAGTTCGTGCAAGAATAACAAAATTAGCAGCAGTCCCCAGATCTACACTTTCTATCGGGTCACTGTTTCCGCCCGTGATAAAAATCCATTTTTTACCATTGCTTGAATAATTTTCTTCCTCAGTTTGCTCATCATTGAATTGCTCATCGTAAAGATTGGCACCTGAATAATTGCTTACGATCGTTATGTTAGCCGTATATTCGGTTTCGGCCTCTAAGCCTTCAGTTACTGTAAAATAGCCTTTGTTGCCGGAATACTCTAAGGTCCCGGTAACGGACACTGTTCCCTGCATTAATGTAAAGGTGGAATTCTGCCGGGCCGTTGAATCTAACTCTTCGCTAAAAGTGATCTCTATAACTATGTTTCTTTCTACATCCATTTCTCCATCAGATGGGATTGTACTTACCACAGTGGGCTCGTTATCTGCGGTTTCCTGTGGGATTGGACTCATGTATTGTGTACTGCCTATTGCAAATACAGCCAGAAACAAGGCTATAAATGAAGTTCTGAACGGGAATATTTTTCTTTCTCTCATGACTTTCTATTTTTTTCTGAATATTTAGTGTGAAATTATTTCACGGGTATAAACTGCACTTTTATGATTCCCTATGTGTTACAATAAACCGGGCAGTTGTTAGATATTTCACGGTATTTTTCGGGTTAGATTATTGAATAGAAACAAGAGCTTACATTTTAGGTGTTTAATGTGAGATATTGGACTCAGATAATACGTCTATTATCTCATGTCTTAAATCTCACTACTATTATAAAGCCCTGATTATTGTAAACACATTTCTATTTGTTGTTGAAGCCTACTCTTTTACCTTTCCCGAATTAGTTTATCGTAACCTTTTTATTTTTGTTTGTACGCGGCGACTCATTCTTTTTCTTTATTATTTTTTTAATTGTTATCCCAGTTTCTTGATGCAGATCATCAGGATCCGGATACCTCTTGTTCTCTGTACCCGTTTTTGGCAGTCTGTCAAAGACCTGTAGTGGAGTTACTTCTATGTTCTCGATCATAACCCTCTTGATTTTTTTAGAAATGATTGTCTACAATATTGCCAAAAAACACCCCAATTAGCATTACAGGAAAAAAGAAAAGGCTTGTATAAATTACAGATTATTAGCTGAATGAAAGATATATCAATTCGACCATAGAGCTTATGATTTTGTGAAGTATGTATAAAACTATTTACAATTCTGCAGGTGTATCATATTTTCACAACCCATCCTCCGGTTATTTGTAACAATAAGCTCAAATTGTGATGAAGGGCTGTTTTCTTTGGCTCGCTTTTTGCTCTCTATGTAATACAGGTGAAAACTTCTGTTATTAATTAGCAAGTCAACAAAGATAATTATGTGTGAAAATCCATCATTCGCCGTTTCTAAACAAGGGGTGTATCATCAATACGTAATTGTTCCAATTATGCTATTAATTATGTCCGGTCTATTAAGCGGATGCGAAAACCAATCAGGATTGGAAGGCCTGTTTGATGACCTTCAGGTTCAATCGACTTCACCAGTCGCTGAGGCAGGAAATATTTCAACCAATACGATCATTACTGCTACTTTCAATGAACCCGTAACTCCATCAAGTGTCAACATATTTACGTTTACGTTAATGCAAGATACCACTTCCTTACCAGGTGTTGTTGATTTCAGAGATAGCACTGCAATTTTTATACCTGACTCAAGCCTCCTGCCAAACAAGGGATTTAGGGCTACTATAACAGTGGGTGTAAAGAATATTTCCGGAAACTCCATGAAAGAAGACCATGTGTGGGATTTTACAACCGGTGACGAATCCCAGATAACACCAGTTCAGATATCAGGAACTTCCCCATCAAATAACGAACAAAATGTTCCGGCCAATACAGCAGTTACGGTACGATTTAGTGAAGAAATGAACTCCCAAACTATAAACATTGCGACCTTTTTGTTAAGAGCAGGAAACACGGTTATCTCTGGGGAAGTAAGCTATAGTGGGGCAATGGCCATTTTTTCACCTAATAGCTTATTGGAAAATGGAATTGCATATACTGCTACTATTACAACGGGAGCCGAAAATATGAGCGGCATTTCTTTGCAAGAAAACTATGAATGGAGCTTTACAACTGAGACACAAGAAGAAACGGACGATACTTCCCCTGAAGTAAGTTCAACCAATCCTGGAAATCAAGAAGAAGATTTTAACACTGATCAGAACATCAGAGCAACTTTTACGGAGCAAATAGATTTATCAACTCTTACTACCTCAAGTTATATAGTAATGGAAGGTGAAAATGTTATAGCAGGCACCTTGGACTATGAAAGAACAACAGCCATATTTATTCCGAATGAAGAGTTTGAAAAAGGAACGGTATATATCGTAACCATCACCACAGATATAATGGACTTAGCAGGCAACCCTCTATCTGAGGATTATAGCTGGACATTCAGGACGGAAGAAGCTCAGGACGATACTCCTCCAACCGTAATAAATACGGATCCTGGGAATCAAGAAGAAAAATTTGCCACTGATAGAACCATCAGAGCAACATTTTCAGAGCAAATAGATCCATCAACTCTAAATACATCGAGCTACACAGTTATGGAAGGTGAGAATGTTGTAGCAGGAATGGTAGATTATGATAATACAACAGCGATATTTATTCCAAATAAGGTACTGGAAGAAGGAACGGTATATACCGCAATCCTCACTACAGAAGTAACAGATTTAGCCGGGAACCCTCTATCTGAGGATTATAGCTGGACATTCAGGACAGAAGAAGCTCAGGACGATACTCCTCCAACCGTAATAAATACGGATCCTGGGAATCAAGAAGAAAAATTTGCCACTGATAGAACCATCAGAGCAACATTTTCAGAGCAAATAGATCCATCAACCCTAAATACATCAAGCTATATACTTATGGAGGGTGAAAATGTTGTAGCAGGAATGGTAGATTATGATAATACAACAGCGATATTTATTCCAAATGAGATGCTGGAAGATGGAACCTTATATACTGGAATCCTCACTACAGACGTAACTGATTTAGCAGGTAACCCTCTGTCTCAGGATTATAACTGGACATTCAGGACGGAAGAAGCTCAGGAAGATACTTCTCCAACCGTAATAAATACGGATCCTGAAAATGACCGTTCCGGAGTTTCTAGAAACAAAAATATAGATGTCTTCTTCAGCGAAGAAATGAATTCTTCTTCATTTACAACTGAAAGTTTTGTCTTGCAACGTGTACGATCCGACAACAATGAAAATGTATCAGGTAGTATAAGTTACTCAGGAGACTTTGCAAGGTTCAATCCAGATGGCCGCCTTAGAAAATCAACAGATTATATTGTAATAATTACAACGGCTGTAACTGATCTTGCAGGGAATCCTCTTGAGGAGAATTACGAGTTCAGTTTCAAAACAGGAAAGGACGATGATGATGATTGATCAGTCAGACTTAATTTATAGTGCTATTTTAGTTAGGATCACTATTAAAAAAAATGCACATCCTTCTTTTAAAAAGAATGTGCATTTAAAAGTTAAGCGTAAGATCCGCTATTTATTTTAAAGTAGAATTTACTTCAGCCGCTACTTTTTTAGCGTTGGCCTTATTTGCCAATCGTTTTGTTTCACTCTCTACACTTTCCAATGGATGGGAAACTAAGTCTACAAAATCATCAAATTTATCAGACAAATAATCTGAGTATTGATGATTCTTCTCTGAAATTTTACGTCTTGTTCTTGATCCTTTTTGGGGGGCAAATAACATCCCAATTGCAACTCCGACAGCTGAAGCCATAATGGTGTTGATGATAATATTTGATGTTTTCATAAGGTATTTCTTTCTTAAAGTTAATATTTATTTTTTGATTAAAGTGAACTAAATGATTTTTTTGCCTTGTATTATCTGTAGTAATATTGCTACCACAGCAATTACTAAAAGAACGTGGATAAGTCCACCGGCACTATACCCTATAAATCCAACTAACCAGGCTATAACTAATACGACAGCGACGAGATATAAAAGATTTCCCATGATATTTGATGTTTTAGATTATGGTTAGTTTGTAGATGTATTTGTTTTTGAAAAGAAGTCATCTAATGAATTACTAAGATTATCCATAGAAGTGTTGAAATCTTCTTTAAAATCATCCCAGTTATTTTTATTGGTAACTCCGAAATTATCTATTTGACGCTTTAGGTTATCGTTTGTGCGTTCAAGATTAGCTATTCTCACTTCGTGGGCTGCTTTTATCTCTGCCTCTTCATTCTGTATCTTTTCTTTTATATTAGCAATATCAAGGTTGTTCTCGTTGAGTTTACTTGCAATTTCTTGTCTGTAAATTCGAAGATCGGCCTCAATTTCACTTTTGGCTATCTCTAAATCTCTTTCGGCTTCTATGACGGAGGTTTGTGCTTTTTCCATTTTATTTGAGGTTCTGTCACATGCTTGTGTACCTAACACTGAAAGAACGGTTATGGTTGTAAATATAATTAGTGATGTTTTCATAGTTCTTGACTTTAGTTTATTGATTTTTATCTGTTTTTAAACAGCTTCTCTTGTAAGTAGTTTTCAATGATTTGTTTTTCATCCCGGTACATTCCAGGGCATTTGTGAAACTATTTTCACAAATGGAAGATGCATTTATCTAACATGAAGACTGTTATAAAATACTTTTAATGAATTGTAAGTATCACTGATATTTATGAAGGAATAGGGTTCAACATCAGGTTCTTTTATTGGCTGTAAGAAATGACGGCTTGTTTGGTATCATTTTCCTTTTTCCTGGTTTGAAGATTTAATCTGAATGATAGAAACAAAAAAACGGACATTCCTTCCAAGAGTCTTTAACTGTAGTTTTTTTATTGCTAATCTGAATTGATACCGCTAAACAGGTTTGCTGTAATTAATCACTGTAATTAAATAGGTAGAATACTCCAATCTCTAATCCCCTGCTGTATGAGCTGAAACTTGAGCTTTCTGAGATATCACTTAACCCATGGACATATCTTGCATCAAAACCAAAACCGGTGGAGCTGTTCAAGAAACTGGCTCCGATATTTAAACCCAGATCTATAGATTTATAATTTTCTTCAATGTTGATTGTATCGTTGTTGTTTTTCGCTTCAGCATTCATCATGAAACCCAACTGTGGGCCAGTTTGAATTCTAAAGCCGTTATCAAACATAAACTGAAGCAGAACCGGAACATTAATGTAAGCTAGGTTCACATCAGTATTCCCGCTTTTCGCACCTTGCACGGAGTAGAAAATTTCGGGTTGCACAGCAAAAAACTCATTCAAGTGTGTGTGCCCAATTAATCCAAAATTAAACCCAATCTTTGAATCAAATTCCGAGTTGTTGTTTTCAATATTGTAAGAATTTAACCCCGCTTTAGCACCAATATTCACGTTCTGTGCACTTGCTGAAGCTACTGCCATTAATGTTATAGCAACAATGATTGAGATCAGATAAAATTTCATGGTTTCTTTTTTTAGATATTATTGCAAGGATAATTCCATCCATATGGACTCCTTTCAAGTAAACTTAAAATGTGTTGGTTTTAGATCGGGAGTGTTACAAAGCAGATGAAAAATGTTATATAGTTTACTGTATTTATGGCATTATTAAGATTACGGCCTTTGCAGGGATGACCATTCAGCATCTCAACCCTTTGCACTCTCAAATGGCAGCTGATTTAATTGGAATAGGGCAGGGCAATACCAGTTTACCGTTAATTTGCAGGCACCGGCTTACACCCCCATCCTGAATGGCTGTAGGTGTGTGCTTTCCTTCCAAATTTTGCCGGGGTGTACCATGTTATTATTCCCCTCCTGAACAGTTCATCATCAAAGAATTCAACCTCACTGCAATCAATATTATCCGATATATATTGAATGGCTTTCATTGACTCATATTCCCGGGCAAAATTCTGGAGTTCATTTTTATAGTCCTGAATTAGTTCGAAATCATACACGGTAAGCGTGATTGTCGTATTGATATCAGTTTCAAGACGCCGGAAGGTCTGTTCGGCCATGGATTCTGCTACTTGAATGGAAGACACTTTTGGGCTACTCTCCATAAGATTTAGTCTTCTGGAATCAATATGTGACAGATGCAGATTTTGAGGGGAGGCAAGTAATACATCAGAGAATGACATTAGGTGTTCTGCCATCACAGGAGTTCCGTTATTACAGGTTGAAAGCACCACAAGATCAAATCGATGTTCATCAGTAAGCAAAAACTTCTGTATGCCTGCTGAAAACGAAGTCGTATTCACAGCAATTTCCGGCAACGTTCGGTGGTATTTCTTCCCATTGTTTTCAGGTATCTCGTGGCCGAAATAGAGAAAGTGATTTTGTTGAGCCTTATTCCGGGAATGGGTTTGGTATTGCTTATGTAGCCAGGCTTCTGTAGTAAGAAAATCTTCACTCTTATCTGAGTGGCGATACTTTACCCGGGTAGACAACCTTCCGTTTGTGTAGTGATATAAACGGCTCTTTTTTCGAGGGAACAGGCCCAGAAATTTTTTCTCCGACTGCTGATAAAATACAAAAACCTCCCCTGATTTCGCTTCCTCAGCAACCTTGAGCGCTGTATCAAATACCAGTGAATTGCCCTGAACCGGAATCCCTTCCTTATCATGATAAAGATAATCGGCATCAGCATGGATATAAAAGATCACGGAATATTCCGTGTTTACAGGTTCATCTTTTGGGGGCTCTTTGAACAGTTCAGCAGTAGAGCTGCACCCCGATAAAAGAAATCCCATGATCAGGACTTGCCAGATCAGGGTTTTATATCCTGAAGATGGATTGAACATAAACTTGTTTTGGGAAATATTGAGATTTTGACCTAAAGACTGGAAAACAAAAAGTCTTCCTCTTTAATACATGATTAAGAAGGAGACTTTTGAACTAATTTTATAACGAACTCACATTTTATAGCAGCAGAAGTATGATAAGGATCAAAAGAGCTGTAGTTACTCCAATCGTTACTGTTCGGTCAGCCTGTTCCATGGAATCCTGGGAATAATCTGAAAATTCATCAAGATCTTCGTCCTGAATTTCATCAAATCCGTCTAAACCATTTAGTTCATTCTGCTTTTCTGAGATCTCATTTTTATAGGAGCTTAGCATCACACTTTCATCTTCAGAAAGATTTGCCCGGGAATCGATACGATCTAAGGTATTTATCATTTTGGTAAATGATTTATTTAGGATCACTCTTTTCTCATCTGCATTATCAGTGTCATGAACCTGATGGACCGTTTCATTAAAATGCTTCTTAAATGTTTCAGTAATGTTTGTTGTTTGTGCAACAGCCATCGACTGAGCAGCGAAAATTAAAAATATGGAAGTAATTAAAAGACGTATTGGTTTCATCTTATGTCAAGTTATGAATTAGTGTTAATTGCATTACAGTTACTTACTCCATAGTCGAAATAATTACTGTTCTAAAAGAAATATGTGGATATATAAGGGAAGAGCTGTTACATATCTATACTTTTCTGTTGTATAACTAACAGATTTTTAAGGAATTCCTATAGTGGTTTGGAAAATATGAACTGGAAGGCGGCTCCTATCTGCCGACAATAGCAGGCTCCACCATTTTGGGCTACTCCGAAGGAGTTACATAAACGGTATAAAGAGTTTCCTCGAAAATAAAGACGGATAATACAGTGATATATGTAAGAATGAAAATGCTCTATGTAACATATATAGAATAAAAATAGTGCACATTTAAAAGTAGAAAATGATTTACGGTCTTTTACTATCAAAAATGTAATTGTATAAATAATAACAGTTTGAATAAGATATAAAATCTACATCATTATAAGATTACGGAGTTCATTATGAATCTATATCAAAAACTATTCACGGTTGTCATTGGCTTTAGCTTATTGACGGCATGTGCAAGTACTAACCCTCCCAATCAGCAGCTTACTGAAACACAAATGGTGATTCAACAAGCGGAGCAACTTGGAGCTGAGGACTATGCACCCCTTGAAATTCGAGATGCTAATATAAAGCTGGGGCTGGCAAGAGAGGCCGTGGAA
>Ga0306868_1000841_pt1 | contig 17746 bp, 17 predicted proteins | sample AntRauTorckE6832_FD_190411 | JGI IMG/M metagenome (GOLD analysis project Ga0306868, IMG submission 190411) | Saline lake microbial communities from Rauer Islands, Antarctica - Metagenome Torckler E6 #832 (v2) (version 2) | ecosystem: Environmental > Aquatic > Non-marine Saline and Alkaline >... | reverse complement strand
GAAGATATTAGTGAGCGAAAAGAGGCCGAGAAAAAGATAAAATCTTTAGAAGAAAAATACAGAACTATTTTTGAACATGGTCCGATGGGTATTCTTTTACTGGATTCTGAGGGGATAGTTCTGCAGGCCAATCAGACCTTAGTTGAGTACTCGGGCTATGATAAATCTGAGCTGCTTGGAAAGAGTATTTTTGAGACAGTGGTTCTGGAAGAAAATATAGAAGTGGCTAAAAAGTGTATTAATCAGATCTTAGCAGGTGAAGAAGTTGAATATATAGGTGAAAGTCATAGAAAAAATGGTGAAGTTTTTCCAATATTATTTAAAGAAAGAAGTATAGAAATTCCAGGACAGGGTCGCTGTGTGCTTTCAATGCAGCTTGATTATACGGAATATCAAAAACAGCAGCAGAAGATTAAATATATTGGTTACCATGATCAATTAACTGACAGTTATAATCGAAGTTATATAGAAAAGAAATTAAAAAAATATGATCAGGCTGAGTATCTACCGCTGGCAGTTGTGATGATTGACATTAATGGTCTGACCTTAATTAACGAAAGCTATGGCTATCAAAAGGGTGATCAATTATTAATTAATGTCGCAGCTAAGTTAAAAACTTTACTGTCTGAAAAAGATATTCTGGGACGATGGTCTGGAGATGAATTTATTATTCTGCTGCCAGAAAGCAGCAAACAGCAGGTATCTGAATTAAGAGAGGCTGTTGATTATTTTTGTGATTCGACTGCCGAAGATGAAATACCTGTATCCCTTGGCTTTGGCTCAGCAATCAAAAAAGAAGCAGGAGCTAATCTCTATCAGGTTATTAATCAGGCTGATCGAAATATGAATCAGGATAAGCTGACTAAATCACGCAGTTCTAAGAATAAATTCGTTAAAAATTTAATTAATACTCTGGGAGCTAAAAGTAATGAAACTAAAGAACATGCTCTAAGAATGACTTCACTGGCTTTTAATTTAGGTGAACGATTAAATTTAAATCATGAAAAATTAAACGAACTTAATCTGCTGGCAACTCTGCATGATATTGGTAAGGTTACAATTTCAGAAAAGATATTAAATAAGCCGGGGAAATTAACGACTGAAGAATGGAAAACAATTAAAAGTCATACTGTTAAAGGTGCTGCTATAGCTGATTCAACTGCTGAATTTTCTCCAATTGCAATCTATATCCGCCATCATCATGAGCGCTGGGATGGAAGTGGTTATCCGGATCAACTTACAGGGGAAGAGATACCTTTACTTTCCAGAATAATCACCCTTGTCGACTCCTATGATGTAATGACAAATGAGAGGCCTTACAAAAAAGCAATGAGCAAAAAAGAGGCAATAAAGGAAATCAAATGCTGTCAGAGCAGTCAGTTTGATCCTAAACTTGCAGTAGAATTTGTAAAGCTGCTGGAAGAGGAGGAAGATTAATGAACAGTGAAAAAACTATCTTAATAGTTGATGACAGTGAATTGAATATTCAGGTATTAAGTGATATATTAAAAGAAAAGTCATATAGAATTGCTCTGGCCATAAGTGGCAGGATGGCCTTAGAGTTTGTAGAGATGAAAAAGCCCGATTTGATACTGCTTGATATCATGATGCCCGAACTTGATGGCTTTGAAGTCTGCCGCCATTTAAAGTCTAAGCCGGAAACGAGAAGTATACCAATTATTTTTATCAGCGGTCTTGATAAAAGTAAAGATATTGTTAGAGGTTTTAAGGCAGGAGCAGTGGATTATATAGTTAAACCTTTTCAGAAAGAGGTGGTTCTGGCCAGGGTTAATACTCATTTAAAATTAAATGAGACTCAAAAAAAGCTTAAAAAGACTAATGATGAATTAAAAGCACTCTTAAATGAAGTCGAATATTTATCTTTTCATGATGAAATGACCGGCTTATATAACAGAAGATATTTTGAAAATGAGCTGGATAGACTTGCTACTTCCCGGCGGCTGCCAATTACTCTGCTGGTGGCTGATATGGATAATTTAAAAACAGTAAATGATAATCATGGTCATAAAATGGGGGATCAGTATCTCAAAGCTGCCGCTAAAATTTTAAATGAATCCAGCCGGGAGGAAGATGTAGTAGCCAGAATTGGAGGAGACGAGTTTGCTATTATTCTGCCGGAAACGGGATTTAGAGCTGCTGATAAAGTCTATCAGCGAATCAAATCTAATCTCAGGCAATATAATCAGCAGCAGGACCTGGTAGAAAAGCTTGATATTTCACTTGGTTTTGCGGTTAGAACAAAAAAAGAACAGAATTTGGACCAGATATTTAAACAAGCAGACAAAATGATGTATAATAATAAGGGTAAGAGAATTTATTCTGACTAAATAATTAAAATAGCGAGCAGCGAGTATTGAACAAATTGGAGGAAAAAAAGATGGATTATATTAAAAAATCACTTAAGTTGCAAAATGTTTGTTATGATATTAGAGGACCTGTTTTAGATGAAGCGACAAGATTGGAAGAAGAGGGCTATAATATTTACAAATTAAATATTGGCAATACAGCCCCTTTTGGTTTTAATGCACCGGATGAGATTATTCATGATGTAATGTATAATTTAAAAAATGCTCAGGGTTACTGTGAGTCCAAAGGGATTTTTCCAGCCCGGAAGGCGATTATGCAGTATTATCAAAAAAAAGGGATCATGGATGTTGAAATTGATGATATTTATATCGGAAATGGTGTTAGTGAGCTGATAACTATGGCCATGCAGGGGCTTTTAGATGATGGGGATGAAGTATTGATTCCAATGCCTGATTATCCACTCTGGACGGCTTCGGTAAATCTTGCCGGTGGAAACCCAGTCCACTATATCTGTGATGAGCAGTCAAAGTGGTATCCGGATCTTGATGATATCAGAGCAAAGGTTAATGCTAAAACTAAGGCGATTGTGATCATTAATCCCAATAATCCAACAGGTGCTAATTATCCTGAGGAAATTTTGGAGGGGATAATTGAGATAGCTAAGGAAAATGAGCTGATCATCTACAGTGATGAAATTTATGAAAAAATCACCTATAATGGGGCCGAGCACATTTCAATTGCGACTATGACTGAGGATGTCCTGGTTGTTACCTTTAGTGGACTTTCAAAATCACACAGGGTACCCGGGTTTAGAGCCGGTTGGATGATGCTCAGCGGTCAGAAATACCATGCTGAAAGTTATATTGAGGGTTTAAATATGCTCTCATCAATGCGACTCTGCAGTAATGTGCCCTCACAGTATGCAATTCAGACTTCGCTCGGAGGCTATCAGAGTATTGATGATCTTGTGCTGCCGGGAGGTCGGCTTAAAGAACAGCGGGACCTAGCTTATAAGCTTTTAACAGATATACCGGGTATCAGCTGTGTTAAACCAGAGTCAGGTCTTTATCTTTTCCCTAAAATTGATACTGAAAGATTTAATATTATTAATGATGAGCGTTTTATTCTTGATTTTTTAACCCAGGAGAAGGTGCTTTTGGTTCAGGGGAGCGGTTTTAACTGGCCGAAACCTGATCACTTTAGACTGGTCTTTTTACCACCTGAAGAGGATTTAAAAATTGCAATTGGACGTTTGGAGAAATTTTTGAGCACCTATAAACAGTAATTATATTTTTATCAAATTTGATAATTATTTCTTAAAACTATTTCACCTGATAAATGAATTTGAAATCAGAAATTGAGGACTGATTTGATGTTAAAGAAATCATTTACAGCTTTAATGGCCTTAATTGTTATACTTGGTGGTTCTTACTTTTATTTTAACGGTCAGCAGGCAGCTGAAGTCTATATTGAAAGAGTAATTGATGGAGATACAGTTGAGACTGCGGCCGGAGATTCTATTCGACTTTTAGGAGTTGATACACCTGAGATAGACTGGGAAAATAATAATTATGAGTTTTATGCCAGTGAGGCCCGAGATTTTACTGTAAAACATTTAAAGGATCAGAATGTTGTGCTTGAATATGATAAAGAAAGAAAAGACCAATACGGCAGAATTCTGGCCTATATTTATCAGGATGGGCAAAATTTTAATCAAAAATTGCTGCAGAATGGTTATGCAACTCTGATGATAGTTGAGCCCAATGATAAATACGAATCTGAATTTAAAGCTGCTGCGGCAGCAGCGAGAGAGTCTAGAAGCGGGATCTGGTCTCAGGTGCTGGAACTGGAGAAATCTCTGCCTGTAATTTCCTTTGAGCAGGCTGAATTATTTAGAGGTCAAAGAGTAATTGTAGAAGGTCAGATTGTAAATACTGCGGTCACCGATTCGGTTAATTATTTAAATTTTTCTGAAAATTATCAGGAGACTCTTTCTCTCGTTATTTTTAATCGTAATTTAAATAAATTTGATTATCAGCCGGCAGAATATTTTTTGAATAAAAAAATTAAGGTCTTAGGCCAAATTGAATTTTATCAGGGATCACCACAAATTATTGTCGATGATCCCCATGATTTATTAATTATTGATTAATAGCCTAAAAATGTGATAAAATCAAGTTAGAGAAGGAGGGGATAGCAGATGAAAAAAGTACTGGCCCTGGTAGGCGATTACTACCATCCTTCAGATTATTTAAAGCAGGCCTTAAAAATGACAATAAAAAAGAACTATCATCTTGATATTTACAGCAATCATCACGAAATTGATTGGGATGGTCTGATGGAATATGATGTTTTGATTTTAGCAACCTGGGGTAAGATTAATGATCCAGATGACGAGGCTTATTGGCTTGATCAATTTCATGAAAAGCGAATTGATCAGTTTTTAGCTGAGGGAGGAAAGTTATTTTTAGTTCATTCCGGAACAGCAAGTTATCCTAAAGATGGTCTTTTTAGAAAGATTGCCGGGGGACATTTTATTGAACACCCTGAAGATCATCCTGAAATGACAATGAGAAAAGCAGCTGACAATCCACTGACTAAGGGAATTAAAGATTTTATAATCAAAGATGAACAGTATTTTATGGATGTAGATCAAAAAGAAGTTGAGATTTTTCTGAAAGCAAAAAGTGAGCAATATGGAGAGAGCATTGCTGGCTGGAGTAAGGATTACAAGCAGGGAAAAGTTATTGTACTGACACCGGGACACAGTCTAGAAGTCTTTGCAGAAGAGATGATGCAGAAGTTAATTAATAATATAATTGAGTATTAATACAAACTAAATAAATAGTGATCAAATAGAAAAACCATCTAAGTTGTCTTGCTGACTTAGATGGTTTTTTGACTTTATATGTTTTTTTGAATTTAGATATATTAATTATGCTGCAGCAGCTTTAAAATCTTCCTTATTTTTAAACTGCAGATATAATACAACTCCTAAGACTACAATTCCTAAAATATCAGACTGCCAGCCGGGGATTAATAAGCCATAAGCACTTCCGATCAGCAGTAGTCTTTCTATAATTGTGGTTTTTCGGTTTAAATAACCTAGTACTGCCGCTGCCAGAGCGAACACTCCCAGAATTGAACTTCCTGTAATTAAAATTACCTGCCCCACTGTAGTATCGATTAAGAGCAGTGAGGGAGAATAAGCAAAGACAAAGGGCACCACAAAGCCGGCAACAGCCAGTTTAACTGCCGTCAGTCCGGTTTTTAGTGGGTTGGAGCCTGAGATACCAGCACCTGCATAAGCTGCCAGAGCTGCCGGTGGAGTTAGATCAGCTACAACACCAAAGTAAAGTACAAATAAGTGAGCTGCTAAAATTGGTACTCCCAGTTCTGTTAAAGCAGGAGCGGCCATTGTAGCCAGCACAATATAAGTAGCAGTAGTTGGTAAACCTGTTCCTAAGATAGTGCAGGCAACCATAGTAAAAAAGAGTGCCAGGAATAAATTTCCCTGAGCCAGAGCAACAGTCAGACTTGTAAATTTAAGTCCAAGACCGGTTAAAGTAGTAACTCCAACTATAAAACCAACTGCAGCACAGGCTGCGGCAACTCCCAGCGCTGAAATTGCACCTTCTCTTAAAGTATCGAGCAGATCCTGTAAGTTCATCCTTGTGTCTTCTTTGAGAAAACTTAGAGCAAAGGAAACTAAAATACCAAGAAAAGCTGCTCTTAAAGGTGTATAACCTCTGAATAAATAGTAGAAGATAATGATCAATGGTAATATCATATGACCTCTATTTTTTAAAACGTCTAAGAACTTAGGAATTAAATCATCACTCATCCCCTGCAGCCCCTGTTTCTTTGCTTCAAAGTGAACCATTAAACCAACAGTTATATAATATAGAATAGCTGGTAAAATAGCTGCTTTAGCAATTGTAACATAAGGGACACCAATAAATTCGGCCATAATAAAGGCGGCTGCACCCATAATTGGAGGCATGATCTGTCCCCCGGTAGATGCTGCAGCTTCAACTGCTGCTGCAAACTGAGAATTATAGCCAACTCTTTTCATTAAGGGAATGGTAAACGATCCGGTTGTTACTGTATTTGCAACTGAACTTCCGGAAATAGAACCCATTAAACCACTGGAAACAACTGCTGCTTTAGCCGGTCCACCGGTTGTTCTACCGGTCAGCGATAAAGCAAGATCGATGAATAAATCCCCAAGGCCTGTTCTTTTGGCAAAGGCACCGAGGAGTAAAAAGAGGAAGATATAAGTTGCTGAAACTCCAAGTGGAATTCCAAAAATACCTTCAGTTGTAAAATACATGTGGCTTGCTATTCTGGACCAGGAATAACCGCGGTGAGCTAACATTCCGGGCATCTGCTGGCCGTAATGAGCATAAAGTAAAAATAGAACTGCAATTACTGGTAGTTCTGGACCTAAAGCTCTGCGGGTACCTTCCAGAACAATTATGATGGCAAGTATAGCCATAAAATGATCTAATTGGGTGTACATTCCAGCCCTGCGGACCAGTACTTCATAATTAAAAATGATGTAGGAAGAAATAGCAATACTTCCTAAAGCTAAGATCAGATCAATTCCCAGTATAAACTTATTTTCTTTTTTATTTTTTAAAGCCGGATATAAAAGAAAAATAAGAGTGAAAATAAAGCCAAGGTGAACAGCCCGCTGTTTTAAAGCTAAGAGCACCCCAAAACCAGCTGTATAAAGGTGAAATAAGGATAAAACTATAGCAATTGTAGAAACTAATATTGCTGCCAGTCCAGTATAATGCCTGTAATCTGCACTGGGATCATATTTTTTAAGTAATTCATCTTCTTTTAAATGTTCTTTGGTAGCCATTTTAAAACCTCCTTTAAAATAAATGTAAAATAGCTAATTTTTTCAGTCTTAATCTGCAGCAGAGTTTCATTTTTAACAATTTCATATAATTTATAACTTTTTTGATTAAAAATAAATTCGTGTTCTGCATAATCACTGACTCGGAGCATAATTTCTGGAAGAAATTGATTTATATTTTTTATAATAAACTTATCATTTTCTACAATATAATCTCCCGCTGCAGCTGAAGTTGGAAGACCTGCTCCATATGACTGATATTCTGTGCCAGTTAATAATATTTTTCCATCTTTGATTTCAAAGAATTCAATTACCGGGGTTCTGGCTACTGAATGCTGATATCTAATACTGAAACTGTCGCCAGCATTAATTTTTTCTTCCCAGATAATTTCATCTGCTTTGTAGTCAATAAGCTGCAGAGTCATAACTTTAAAAACAGAGAGTGAAAATATTATAATTAAAATAAATAATGCAAGCAAAAAAAATTTAAAGCCGTTATTTTTTAACATAATAAATGAGAGCCGGGTATTTTTCAATACCCGGTTTTCCTCCTTATAATAAATTTTAGAGGCTTAATATTAATTTAGTCAAGTCATTTAATTCTTTAAGTTGATTTAGTTAAACTTTAAGCCTTCTCTAAAATCTAATTAATTTACCTCATCATAATATTTCTGAGCTCCAGGGTGAAGCTCAACTGTCATTCCTGACTGAGCACCCTCTAAAGTGATATCTCTGGCTCTATCATGAGCAGCAATTAAGGTGTCGCGATTTTCAAAAATAGCCTTAGTAATATTATAGACTACTTCTTCACTTAAGCCTGACTCAACAACTAAAATAGCTTTTAAAGCTACAGTCTGAACATCGTTATCTAAACCATTATAAGTTCCTGCTGGAACAGTTACTCCGGTCAGATAAGGATAAGCTTCATTTAATGATTCAATATCTGAATCACTAAAGTTAAGCAGCGAAATATCCTGTGTTGCAGCAACATCCATTACAGCTGCAGTTGGGATACCGGCTGTTAAGAAGGCAGCATCAATCTGTCTGTCCTTAAGTCTGCTTGCTGCTTCACCAAATGATAGATAATCTTCTTCAATATCATCATAAGTTAAACCAAAGAAGTCTAAAATCTGGCTGGCATTTGCTTCAGCACCACTACCAGGCGCACCAACAGCTACACTTTTACCCTTGAGATCCTCAATTGTTTCTATACCGGCATCATTACGAACGATAATCTGAATAACTTCTGGATATAATGATGCAATTCCACTCATATTAGTTACCTGATTATCAGCAAATTGATTTTGTCCATTTACAGCATAACTGGCAATATCATTCTGCAAAATTGCCATTTCTACTTCCTGATTGTAAATTAAGCGGGTGTTTGTTACAGAAGCACCTGTGGACTGAGCAGAAGCATTCATATTTTCTATATTTTCATTTAATACTTTTGCAATTGCACCTCCAACTGGATAGTAAGTACCAGAAGTACCTCCGGTAGCAATTGAGAGGAAAGTAGTTCCCTGTGCAGAAACCATTCCACTAATTAAAAGACTAAAGACTATCACGACACTTAAAATAACTAAATTATTTTTCTTTTTAAACATAAATTATATCTTCTCCCTTCTTGTAATAAATAAATTTAATGCTTTAACACTTTACTATATTTTTTTTAGAATAAAATGCTCCTATACAATTTTACAATATTTGAAGTTAAAAAGCAAGGAGCTAATTCTTTAAATAAAACTGATGATGTCTTATATACGGGGATTATAGTATACATCAGCTATTTAACTTACAATCTTATTTTCTGATTATTAAAAATATAAAAAGTTTTAGTGAAAACTTGAACAAAGCTTTAAAATAGGTTATAATTAGAACAAATTAAATATCTGATCAGCCGGGGCCACCTGTCTGAAAGGATACCATATTCTAGTACTTCCTGAATTTAAGGATAATTTCTGAGGATCAGGGGAGGGGTCTTTCTATGCCAAAATTTAGGTACATATTTTTGTACCTGGTTAAAATGAAATATATCACAAACTTGGAGGCGCAAAAATGAAAAAAAGAATTGGCTCAGTAGCGGTAGTTGTCGAGAAAAGAGAAAGAGTAAGTGATCAAATTAATAAAATTTTAAGTAAAAATGCAGACTGTATAATTGGTCGGATGGGTATTCCTTCGGCTGAACATGGATTATCAATGATCTCTCTTATTGTAGAGGGAACTCCGGATCAGATTGGTGCAATGACAGGACAGCTGGGGAATCTGCCTGGAGTTAATTTAAAGTCGGCACTTACCTCTGTTGAAGTGGAATAAAGGTGTATGGAAATTAAAGGAGGAGATTATAATAAATTATTTTAAAGAGGAATTTGGCGAAGATTATCGGACTGAAGTCTGTGACTATATAACTGATGAGAAGATTGAAGGTATATTGGATTCGGCAAAAGAACCAAGTCAGGAAGAAGTAAAAAGAATTGTTGATAAGGCATTAGAACTCAATGGGATTACACCGGGAGAAGCTGCAACTCTACTCCAGGTAGAAGATGATGAGCTGATCGACCGCTTTCTGGAAGCTGCCCGCAGAGTTAAGGAAGAGATTTATGGGAAGCGGCTGGTTATTTTTGCTCCTCTATATTTTGCCAATCAGTGTGTTAATAACTGTCTCTACTGTGGTTTCCGGAAAGATAATAATCAGATTGACCGCAAAAAATTGTCACAACAGGAGATTCGAAATGAAGTTGAGGCTTTAGAGCGAGAGGGTCACAAAAGACTTTTAGTTTTAACCGGTGAAGCACCGATAACTGATTTAGATTATGTTGTCGAAAGTATTAAAACTGCCTATGATGTCAAAACTGAAAATGGAGGAGAAATTAGAAGAATCAATGCTGAAATTGCTCCTTTAAGTACTGAAGATTTCAAAAAGCTGAAAGAGTCGGAGATTGGAACTTATACCTGTTTTCAGGAGACATATAACCGCAAACAATATCAAAAACTTCACCCGTCAGGGCCAAAGAGTAATTATGAATGGCGTCTTTCTGTAATGGATAGAGCTCAGGAGGCAGGAATTGATGATGTTGGAATTGGAGCCTTATTTGGACTATATGACTATAAATTTGATGTAATTGGAATGCTCTTACATGCAGAATATTTAGATCAGAAATATGGAGTTGGACCTCACACAGTTTCTGTACCACGTCTGAATCCGGCTCTGGGAACTCCTTTGGATGAGGTTCCCTATCCTGTCTCAGATGCTAATTTCCGTAAACTGGTAGCAGTTTTAAGACTGGCCGTTCCCTATGCAGGCATGATTTTATCAACGAGGGAAAGCACAGAAATGCGCAATGAATTATTTGAGCACGGAGTTTCTCAAATTTCAGCCGGTTCTCGAACTACTCCCGGCGGCTATGAAAAAAAGGAAAAGAATAAAAAGGAGCTGGCCCAGTTTTCACTGCATGATCTGCGTCCAATTGATGAAATTATTTCGGGAATAGCTAAGGATGGTTATATTCCAAGTTTCTGTACAGCTTGTTACCGACTTGGTCGAACAGGAAAGGACTTTATGGATTTAGCTAAACCTGGTAAAATTCAGGAATTCTGCCGCCCCAATGCGATGCTTACATTTAAGGAATACTTAGAAGATTATGGAACTGAAGAGAGCCGCAGAGCGGGTAAAGAATGTTTGACTGAGTTGATGGAAAAGCTGGAAGCTGATAATCCCAAACTGGCTGAAAATATTGAAGAAAAACTTGAAGCAATTGACGACGGCAAGCACGATTTATATCTTTAAATAGAAGGAAGTGGAAAAAATGAATTCTACAGCAAAGGGAGATCGTCCACATATTGCAGTTTTTGGCAGGCGAAATGTGGGAAAATCTTCTTTAATTAATAAACTGACCAATCAGAAGCTGGCCCTTGTTTCCAGTCAGCCGGGAACTACTACTGACCCTGTCTATAAGGCAATGGAACTGCTGCCGGTCGGTCCGGTAATGATGATTGATACTGCTGGAATTGATGACCAGGGTGAGCTGGGAGAAATGAGAATCAAAAAGACTAAGGAGATTATGCGTAAAACTGACCTGGCGCTGCTGGTGATTTCAGCCGCTCAGGAAGCAGGAGAATTTGAAACTGAATTAATTAGAGAGTTTAAAGATAGAGAAATACCGTTTATAACAGTTCTCAACAAAGTTGAGCTGCTGAAAGAAGAAAACAAAGAGCAGCAAGCGGCTTTAGAAGAATTTGATCATTTTTTTGAAAAACATAATTTAGAATCTTTAGAGGCCAGTGCAGTAGCTGAGATCAACATAGATTTAATTAGAGAAAAAATTGCAGAAAAAATGCCCCATGATCACAGCCTGAATACAATTATGGGAGATTTAATTGAGCCGGGTGAAGTTGCTGTTTTAGTTACTCCAATTGACAGTGCTGCCCCTAAGGGAAGATTGATTCTACCTCAGGTGCAGACAATTAGAGATATTTTGGATCATGATGCTACAGCTCTGGTTACTAAAAAAACAGAAGTGAGCTCAGAAATCAATAAATTGAAAAATAAGCCGAAAATTGTAGTCACTGATTCGCAGGCATTTGAGACTGTCTCGGAAGCTGTGTCTGAAGATATATTAATGACTGGGTTTTCTGTGCTTTTCGCCCGCTACAAAGGTGATCTTGAAGCTTTTGTGAAGGGGGCAAAGGCAATGGGAAAACTAACGGCAGGTGACAGAGTTCTGGTTGCAGAGGCCTGTACTCACCGCCGCCAGGAGGATGATATCGGAACAGTTAAAATACCTAACTGGGTGCATGAGAAGATAAGTTCTGAAATTGAATTTGAGCATGTAGCTGGAAGAGAATTCCCGGATAACCTGGAAGAATACGATGTTATTTTACACTGCGGCAGCTGTATGCTAAACCGTAAAGAAGTTTTATCAAGATTAAAAGAGGCAGCAGAAGTAGGAATTCCAGTAATTAATTATGGACTCGCGATTGCCTGGCTGCATGGAATTTTAGATCGAGCTTTAAAACCATTTCCTGAAGCTTTAGAACTCTGGCAGCAGGATCAGGCAAAAATAGAAGAGGTGGTTTAAGTGAATCAGTTTAAAATAAAAAGTCTGGTAAATCGGGCTTATCAAGAAGGAGAATTAAATAAAGATGAAATTACAGCTCTGCTGAAAGCTGATATTAAGGAACTGGATTATCTGCTGCAGAAAGCAGATCAGAAAAGAGAGGAAATCTGTGCCGAAGAGGTTCATCTGAGAGCCATCATTGAGTTTTCAAGTTACTGCAAACAAAACTGTCATTACTGTGGTCTAAGAAAGGATAATCAGCAGCTTGAGCGCTATCAACTAGAAAAAGGAGAAATTATTAAAACTGCTCAGATGGCATCTGAGCTTGGTTATCAAACTGTTGTGCTGCAGTCAGGTGAGGATGAATATCCGGCAGCAGAAATTGCAGAGATTATCAAAGAAATTAAAAAGACTACAGGAATGGCAATAACTTTGAGCCTGGGAGAAAAAGATTTTGCTTTTTATAAACTCTGGCGGGAGGCTGGAGCTGACCGCTATTTATTAAAACACGAGGTAGCAGATCGAGTTCTTTACGAAAAATATCATCCCGGGATGAGTTTTGCCAATAGAATTGAAAGTCTCAAATATTTAAAAACAATCGGTTATCAGATTGGAAGTGGAGTTATAATTGATCTGCCGGGACAGACTCCAGAAATTCTGGCTGAGGATCTGCTGCTTTCACAGGATTTAGAGCTTGATATGATTGGTTCAGGCCCCTTTATTCCTCATCAGCAGACTCCACTAAAAGACAGTCAAAGAGGAACAGTGGAAATGACTTTAAAGTTTACTGCTTTAAGCCGGCTGCTGCTGCCGCTGGCACATATTCCGGCAACTACTGCTCTGGGAACAATTGATGCTGAAGGGAGGCAGAAGGCTTTAAGGGCAGGAGCCAATGTTGTGATGCCCAATGTGACTGACTCCAGGTACAGAGAAAAGTATCAAATTTATCCGGAAAAAATCTGTGTTAATGAAGAAGCAGGAGATTGCCGCCAGTGTATTGGTGGAATTATTGCTTCACTCGGGCGTCAGGTCAGTCAAAATAAAGGACATAGTTTAAGATAATATAAAATCAGATAATAAGTTTTAAAAAACATTATTTGAAAAGTCTAAAAGAAAAAATCCCACAAAGCTGCAGTTTAAATTAGTTTTTGCAGCTTTTGTGGGATTTTTATTATCTATTTAATTTTCCGTTTTATTTTCATTTTCATCTTCATTATTTATTTCGCTGTCATTATCATCAATATTATTAGTTTTTTCTTCTTTTTCATGCTCGCTATTGCTGAAATCAAGTGCTTTGTTGGTAGCAGCAAAATATTCAGTTTCAGGCAGATAAATATTTCCTTCTCCAACCTTTTCGGCAAGGCCTATTTTTTGAAACATTTTAAGCAGACGTTCATTAACTCCGGTCAGCATAATCTCTCCACCACTATTTTTTACCTGGTCTATAAAATCTTCTAAAACTTTAATGATTGTAATATCAATTCGCCTTACATTTCTCAGTCTAATTATAAAATCTGTTTCTGCTTCAAAAAACTGATCAAGCTGGTCCTTTAAATCATCTGCTGCACTAAAATGAACCGCTCCTTTCAGATCAACAACCCTCGCCTGCTGGGTGGATATTTCTGGTTTATCTGCTTTTTTGTAATGAACATGGTGCAGATGATAGGCTTCGTCATCATCTTTTTTATCATAATAAAGCATATCAATATCTGCCTTTTTAGAAATCTGTAAAACTACTACCAGAGAAACCATAACTCCAAAATAAATTGCCTGGTCAAGATTTGGAAGTACAATAGTTGCGATAAAAGTTGACCAAAAGATTAAAGCATCTCCCTTTGTTGTTTTCATATTTTTAATTACTTCTTTAAAATCTGCAATTCCAATTGCTGCTGCAATTACCAGTCCGGCCAGAACTGAAACCGGGATATAAGTTAAAAGGGGTCTAAAAAACAAGATGAAAAATATTATTGAAATAGCACAAAAAAGCTGAGATGTTTTATGTTTTGCCCCGGCACTTAAATTAGCAAAAGTATTAGAAAAAGAAGCAGAAATTGCAAAGGCGCTGAAAAATGAAATCACCATATTTGTAATACCCTGACTTCTAAACTCTCTTTTAAAATCAGGTTCTTCATCCCTTTTTAACTCTACAGCCTGCAGAACAGCCATTGTCTGGATCAAACCCAATAAGGCAATAGAAAATGCCTTAGTATAAAGCTGACCAATTAGATACCAGTCAAAATTTATTAAATTAAAATCGATAATTTTTTTGGGGATTTCACCTACAAGTGGTATTGACTGGTTAATTCCGGTAACGGCAGTTAAAATAGTCATAATAACAACAGTTATCAGATATTGAGGCAGAGATTTTTTTATTAAAGGTATTGTAAAGATTAAAATTAAAGTAATAATACCGACTGTGAGATTTAGATAGTTGACTTCGGAAAAATTTAAAATAAACTGCCAGCCTTTGGTGATTACATTAGAACCGCTGACACTGACCCCGGTAAAGTTTTCTATCTGAGAAAACAAAATTAAAACAGCTGCACCGTGTGAAAGAGCAACAACCACCGGATGAGAAACGTATTTGACCAGTTCACTTAGATTAAAGCTGACCAGTAAGAACTGAAAGAGTCCAATTAGAAATGTTGTTAAAAATATTATCTGGAGATAGTTTTCTCCCTGAAAATTATTTAAACTACTGTAGAGAGCAACTGCCATCATATTTGTTGGGCCCACAATTATATAGGATGATAGATTGAAAAAATAGGCAGTCAGCATTGAAAAAATCGAAGCATATATTCCATAAATTGGATTGATGCCCAAAATTAAAGCATAGGCCATATTTTGGGGCAGGGCAATTGTGGCAGTTGTTAAACCACTCAGCATATCGCTTTTATATTTATGATATTGTTCTTTTATAATTTGCAAGGTGATTCACCTCATTTTTTAAATATATTAAACTGTGCTTATAGTTTAACAGGCCTGCTTGAAAGTTTCAATTGAATTAGCAAAGTTTTAAAATTAATTAAGCTAAAATTTTTCTAAATACTAGAAATATAAATTTAAATTTGTAAAATATAATGTGAGAATTTATTAGTTTAAAAAAGTATAATTTAAGCTGAAGCTGAAGTGACAAAGCAAAATGCGTTATTTCAGTTCTTTTTTTGTTAAAAATTAATATATTTAATATTTTTATTAAAATAATTAATTTAATTATAAAATACTTTACAAATATTAATTTTTAGTTTATAATATTAAATATAAGAGAGGGGCTGACTTAAATGAGTTATCCAATTCCGGCTAAATGTCCGACCTGTGAGGGAAAATTGAATGTAACAGAACTTAAATGTACTAACTGCAGTACTAAAATTACTGGCGATTTTTATCTGGACGAGCTTTTTCAATTAAATTATGAGCAGCAGCAGTTTTTAAAAATCTTTATTAAAACCAGAGGCAATATCAAAAACATGGAAAAAGAGCTTGAGATGTCCTATCCAACAGTCAGAAATAAGCTGAATGAGCTGATTAAGTCTTTGGGTTATGAAGATGATTTTGCTGAGGAAGAACAGCAAGAAAAAAGAAGAGAGATTCTGGATCTCTTAGAATCAGGAGGAATTGAAGCAGTTGAGGCGGCACAGCGGTTAAAGGAAATTTAATTTTAGATTTGATTTTCGAAGGACAGTTTTGATCCAGCTTAGTTTATTAAAATTATAAATCTTTAAAATAAAAAGGGAGTTGAAAAATAATGAATGAAGAAAAAATGAGAATTTTAGAAATGCTGCAGGATGGTAAGATCAATGCAGAAGAGACTGAAAAATTACTGGCAGCTTTAGGTGAAGAAGAGAGTGGGAGCTTAAAGTCAGTTCAGTTAAAAAACAGAGAAAGTGCAGGAAACTCAGATTCTGAAACAGGAAGCAAAAAACATTTAAGAATAATTGTAAACGAGGATGGTAAAGAACAAGTTAATATTTCCTTACCACTAGGGATAGCAAAGAGCCTTTTGAATTTTGTGCCTCAGTCAGCCAAAGAAAAAATAGCGGATAAAGATATTGATTTAAATGCTTTAATCAAAACCATTGATGATCTTTCTGAGGAAAAAGAAATCTTAAGGGTTGATGATGAGGGAGAAACAGTGATTATTAGGGTTGAGTAGCTGTAAGCTTTTTGTCAGATTTTTGATTTAATAATTGTATATATGTCATTTAAATGACATAATTATGACATAATAAACAAGAGGAGTTGATAGTATGCCTCAAATTAAACCGATAAAAGAATTGAGAAATACTAAAGAAATATCTGAAATCTGTCATAATACTGATGAACCAATTTTTATTACTAAAAATGGTTATGGTGATCTGGTTGTGATGAGTGTTGAGACTTATGATAGATCAATTGCTAAACTAGATTTATATCAAAAACTAGCTGAAGCAGAAAATGAAATAAAAAATGGAGCAGAATTATTAGATGGTGAGCAGGTTTTTTCAGAACTAAGGGAAAAATATGGAGAAGAATGATTAAAAATAAATATGTAGCATTTTACTTAATTAATGAAGAAGAAAAGGAAGTTGTGATTATGAGATTTTTGTCAGGTAGACAAAAGTATCAGGATTTTATTTGATTAATCGAAATTTATTTTGTATAATACACTAGATAAAGATCTCTACATGACTAGATTTTAAAATTAAAGTCTGGGGAGCCGACTGGAGGCTGAGAGGATGAGCAATCATCGACCCATTGACCTGATCCTGGTAATGCAGGCGTAGGTAGTAATATTAAGATTATTAAGCCCTCCGGTTTGTTCCTCACAAATCAGGAGGGTTTTATGTGTGCAGAGTGAATTTTCAACAAGGATGTTAGCTGAGATTGGAGTTGCTGTGGCGCTGGCAGTTGTCTTGAATTTTCTTAAACTCTGGCGGATGCCACAGGGTGGTTCGGTTAGTTTAGAAATGCTGCCGATACTGGTAATTGCTTTTCGCTGGGGACTGGGAGCCGGGATGTTCAGTGGCCTGATCTATGGCTTATTACAGCTGATGTTTGGAGCCTATATTATTCATCCAGTTTTATATTATCAAATAAATGATTGAATTTCACCCCTCAAGACAATATAATTAATTGTAGTAACATATATTAGAAAGAGGATTATTATTATTGTAATGGTCCAGAACTATAACAAATTTATTTAAGGAGGATAATATGAAAGTAGTAGCTTTTAACGGCAGTCCCCACAAAGAGGGAAATACATATCATGCGATTAGAATGGTGACAGAGGAGCTTGAAAATAGAGATATTGAAACGGAAATTGTTCAGGTAGGAAATAAAGAAATTAGAGGATGTCTGGGATGTAATCAGTGTGTGAAAAATCAGGATGAAAAATGTATAATTGATGACGAGGTAAATGGCTGGATTCAGAAAATGAAAGAAGCTGATGGAATTATTATTGGCTCACCGGTTCATTATGCTGCAATTGCAGGAACAATGAAGTCATTTCTAGATA
>Ga0306868_1000838_pt1 | contig 17785 bp, 12 predicted proteins | sample AntRauTorckE6832_FD_190411 | JGI IMG/M metagenome (GOLD analysis project Ga0306868, IMG submission 190411) | Saline lake microbial communities from Rauer Islands, Antarctica - Metagenome Torckler E6 #832 (v2) (version 2) | ecosystem: Environmental > Aquatic > Non-marine Saline and Alkaline >... | reverse complement strand
TCTATTATTAAGAAAGATTGGTGTTCCTGGAATTGCCTGGTTAAGTCAGGCAAACACGGGTTTTAGTGCTGCTTTAATAGTAAATATCTGGCTTGGTATTCCATTTATGATGATGATTGCCTTAGGTGGGCTGCAGAGTATTGATCCTAACTTTTATGAGGCTGCAGAAATTGATGGTGCAAGCAGCTGGCAGCAGATTAAACATATAACTCTGCCTTTATTAAAACCAGTAATGTTACCTGCTGTTATCCTGGGTGTAGTCTGGACATTTAATAACTTAAGAGTAATTTATTTACTAACTCAGAATACATTAACCAATAAGATAGATATTTTAGTAACCCATGTTTATCGTTCAGCTTTTGAATTTTATCGCTATGGTTATGCAGCAGCATTTTCACTAATTATCTTTGTGATTTTACTGGTCTGGGCAATTAGCTTTATTGATTATATTAATGCAGATTAAAGGAGGTTATTAAATGTCAGTTAAAAAAGATGCTACATGGAAAAAAGTAGTTTTTCATATAATTTTAATTATTTCTGTAATTATTGCTGTTTATCCAGCTTTAAGAGTTTTTGGGACATCATTAAGACCGGGTGATTCTTTGCACTCAACCAGTCTGGCTATTATTCCTGATAATGCAACTTTTGAAGCTTATAAAACTTTGATTTTTGACAAAGGATTTTTGATCTGGCTTAGAAACTCTTTACTGGTAACTTTCTTTACAGTTATTATTGGAGTTTCACTTGCTTCTACAGCCGGTTATGTATTTTCACGCAAAAGATTTCCCGGCCGTAAAGGAGGTTTGACATTTTTCTTATTAACTCAAATGTTTCCAGCTACAATGCTTTTACTGCCGATGTATATACTTCTATCTCAATTTGGTTTAACCCAGCAGACGATAGTGGTGCCCTTTTTAGGGATGGCTAAAGCACATATTGGTTTAATAATTATGTATTCTTCAACTGCTTTACCCTTATGTGTCTGGCAGATGAAAGGATATTATGATACAATTCCTGAAAGTCTGGAAGAAGCTGCACTGGTTGATGGTTTAAATCAATTTCAGGCTTTTTATATGATAATTCTTCCACTTGCTAAACCTGCTCTTGTAATTACAGCTTTATTTTCCTTTATGACTGCCTGGAATGAATATATGGTGGCTCGAGTTGTAATGACAGATAATAGTTTATATACTTTACCTGTTGGCTTAACCAATTTAGCCGGTCAGTTTAATACAGCCTGGGCTCAATTTGCAGCTGCTTCTGTATTAATTATGATTCCGGTAATGGCTATTTTCTTACTGCTTTCTCGTTTCTTAGTTGGCGGCTTAACACTAGGTGGAGTCAAAGGCTAAAGTTTAATTTTTAGTTTGCATTTATATCTGAGTCAATATAGTATATAATTAGCTCAGAGATTAAGCTATTTTATCAAATCTCTTACTAAATTATAAGGATTGATTAAAATGCCTACTTTAAAAGATGTAGCAGAAAAAGCTGGTGTAGCACCATCCACAGTTTCTCGAGTTATTAATGATAGTTCCAGGATCAGTGAAGAAACTAAAGTAAAAGTGAGAAAAATAATGAATGAAATAGGCTATCACCCAAATATTAATGCACGTAATCTGGTTAAACAGAGGTCACACAACCTGGGTCTGGTAATTCCCTATTCAACTGAAGAGGCCTTTGCTGATCCATTTTACTCAGAAATTTTAAGGGGAATAGGTGTGCTGGCACATTCTAAAGGCTTTAATTTGCTTTTACTCACCAGTAATGGAGAAGAAGAGGAAAAAAGGACAGTTTTAAATGCAGTCAGAGGTAAACAAATAGATGGTGTTTTACTTTTAAGAGCAAAAAAAGAAGATGAAATAATTGATGAATTAAATAAAATCAAATTTCCATTTGTAATTGTTGGTCGACCGGAAGCTAAGGATAAATCTTATTGGGTTAATAATGACAATATTGCTGCGAGTGAAAGAGTTGTTGATTATCTAATTGAAAATGGTCATCGAAATATAGCAATGATTGTTGGAGATAAAAATTATATAATGAATGAAGATCGTCTTCAGGGGTATAAAAATTCTTTTAAAAAAAACAATTTAAAAATTAATGATGATTTGATAGTCCAATCTGAAAGAATTGATTATCATAGTATTTATATGATCTGTCAGCAAATGATCAAAGAGCACCCAGAAATAACTGCTTTTTATGGGATGAGTGATACAATGGCCTATACAATTATGCAGGCTATGAATGATATGGATATTAAGATTCCAGATGAAATATCAATAGTTGGTTTTAACAATAACCCGATGTCGAAAATAGTTTCACCACCACTGACAACTGTAGATATTAATATTTATCTTTTAGGAAATAAAGCAACTGAGCTATTAATTGGAGTTATTAATGGTAAAATAGATAAATATCAGCACACTATTGTACCGGCAAATATAATAGAACGAGACTCCTGTAAGAAACTAAATTAAAGTAAATATAATTTAATTTTATGATTCCGACAGATTTTTCTGTCGGATTTTTTCTTGTTAATTCTTGACCCTAATAACTAGAATAATCTAGTTATTCTTATTTACCAGCTTAATAATCACAGTTAAATTTTTACTTTTATCTCTCAATATAATATAATTGATTTATAAAATTATATTTGTTGAGGGATTTTTTATAAATAATTCAGCATTTTTATCAGAGTACAATGTTCTAATTACTAGCTAAGCTGCAGATTTGTTAGAAGGGAGAAAGATTAATGGCACAAAAAGATAAAAACTTTATAGATAAATACTTTAACTTAAAGAATTCTCTGCTTTATTTTGCCCTTTTTGTTTTAATTTCAGCAATTTCTTTATATTATATTAATAAGATTTATTCCCAGGGAAGTAATTTAAACGTCTTTTTCTCATTTCCGACGCTAATTATTAGCTCTATTTTTGGACTTTTATTTTTTTATTATATTTTTGATGCTTTAAGATTGTATTTTGTTTTAAAGACTTTAAGAGCTGATATTTCATTCTGGAATGTATATAAATTGGTATTTATAAATATCTTTATTTCAAATATAACTCCGCTGGCTACAGGTGGTGGCTTTGCCCAGGTTTATTTCTTGCAAAAAAAAGGAATTCCTTTGGGAAAGTCCTCAGCTGCAGTTATAATTAGAACCCTGTTATCAGCTACTATGCTGTTTTTGAGTGTACCTCTGATAATTTTTCAGAATCAGTCAATGCTTAATCTTTTACCCGGTAATTATGTTTTTATATATTTAGCAGTTTTTTTAGCTTTATATGTTTTTATATTTTATCTTATAATTTTTAAAGTCAGATTGCTTATGAAATTGATTTATAAGTTTTTTTATTTTTTAAAATCTAAACACCTGTTAAGCAAAATAAAATTTAGAAAAATTATTAGATATATTTTTAAAAATCTTAAACTTTTTTCTAAAGATTTAGCTTTTTTTATTCAGGGTAAAAAGATTTTTGTTTTTTTATCTTTTTTATTTACAGTAATATTTTTATTATCTGAATTCTCTTTTTCCTATCTGGTAATTAGAGGGTTGGGTTATGATAATATATCTTTTTTACAAATACTAAGCTTACAGATTCTTGTTGTTTTTATTATGTATTTCGCACCAACTCCTGGAGCAGCTGGAATAGCTGAAGGTGGATATTCACTCTTATTTGCTAGATTTGTGGATCAAAGTGATCTATTTCCTCTTTTATTTTACTGGAGATTTTTTAGCAAATATATTGGTATCTTTATAGGAATATTTGTTTTTTTCTACCTGATTATCAGAGGGGGAATAGAAGTTGAAGAGTAAAAGTAAAGTATATATATTTATTTTTATTATAATTATTTTAATTATAATAAGCTATAAAATTTACGCCCCTTATACTATTCAGGATTTTAATGCAGTTAATGTTAGAAATATGGGTATAATTAAAGAAAATATAGAAAATGATGATTACACTTTTGCAGTAGTTGGGAATATAGAAAACTCAATTGCAATTTTTGATAATAGAATTCTGGAAAAAATAAATCAAAATCAGGTTGATTTTATAATTTCAACAGGTAATAACTTAAGAGATGGTGATGAAAGTAAGTATCGAATCTTTTATAGAACTTTAGAAAAACTAAATATACCATTTTTAACTGCAGTAGGCAGGAGAGAAATTGCTGATGGGGGTAATGAAAACTTTTATAAATATTTTGGACCCTTTTATTTTTCTTTTCAAATTGATGATTCTTATTTTATTTTCTTAGACACTACTGAAAACACAAATTTAAGCTGGCAGCAGCAGTGGCTGAAAAATGAGTTAAAGGAAGCTGCAGCTTATGAGAAGAAATTCGTGATAATGAATAAAACACCTGTAAAAATAGATACAGAATATTTATTAGATGACAGAATAAAATATATTGAATCAGAAGAATTAAGAAATTTTTATCAGGATTTATTTGCAGAATATAATGTTGACTCAGTATTTTCTTCTAATATAGAAATATATCATCAGCAAAATATCAAAGGAGTAGATTATCAGATAAGTGGTGGTGCTGGAGGAGAATTGATTTTTGATAGTAAAAAAAGTTTTTACCATTATTTATTGGTAAATGTAAATGCTGATGGAATAGAAGTTAGTGTAGACCGCTTAGAAAATAATCCGGGTATTATGTCTAAATTGACAGTTAATATCTGGGTAGCCTTACAGTCATTTTTCTATGCTAATTATATCAATATTTTACTGGTTTTATTTATCGGTTTAACTATTTTTTATATTTTACACAGAGAAATTAATAAAGAAGTAGATTATTATCGAGATTTTGCTTATGCAGACACAGAAATAAAAGATCAGAAATTAAAAATTGCTATGTTTACAAATAATTATTTTCCGGTGATCGGTGGGGTACCGATTTCAATTAAGAGACTTTCTAAGGCTTTACGAAAGAGAGGACATGAAGTTAAGGTTTTTGCACCTGAATATAAAGAAGAAACTGAGGATGAAGAAAATATTATTCGCTGTAAGTCTTTATATCATTATCAGGAATCAGGTCTTGAATTTCCAGTGACAAATATCTATTCTCCCCAGATTAAAAAAGATTTTAAAGCAGGTGATTTTGATTTAGTTCATGCTCATCATCCCTTCTGGCTTGGAAATAAAGGGCGTAAACTGGCAGAGAAATTTAATCTTCCTCTTGCTTTTACCTATCATACGCGCTTAGAAAAATATTCTCATTATGTACCGGATATTTTATTTATGCGCAAATTTTTCAAAAATAGATTATCACATTTTTTAATCAAAAACTTTGCCAATGATACAGATGCTGTTTTTGCACCAACAAAATCAACCAAAGAATATCTGCGCAATGTTGGAGTTAGCCGTTATATTAAAGTGATGCCGACAGGTATAGATTTTGATTATTATGATTGTAATCAGGATAAAATAAAAGACTTGCGAAAAGAATTAATTGCTGATTCTGAACATCTTTTAATTACTGTTTCCAGATTATCAAAAGAAAAGAATTTATATTTTCTACTGGATGGAATTAAAAGATTGAAAGAAAAAAGTGATTTAAATTTTAAATTGATAGTTATCGGCAGTGGTTCTGAAAAGGACAATATTGAAAAGTTTATTAAAGATAATGATTTAGCAGATTATATTGAATTAATTGGTGCAGTTGACTTTAGAGAAATGGCAAAATATTATCTTGCTTCAGATCTATTTGTTTTTGCTTCTACAACTGAAACCCAGGGAATGGTCTTGTTAGAGGCGATGGCTGGCAATAATCCAGTAGTTGCTGTTAAATCAAGTGGAATAGATGATGTAATAGAAAATGATTATAATGGATATAAAACAGAAGAGGATCCAGACAAATGGAGCAAAAGAATTGAAGAGCTTTTAAGAGATAAGGAAAAATATCAGCAGAGTTCTCAAAATGCTCGGGAAATGGCTGAAAGTTATTCAATTGAAGAGATGGGAGCAGAAGCTGAAAAACTATATTATAAAATTTTACAGCTTAAAAAATACCAATAATGTTCAGGTGTACAGGTTTACAGGTGACTGGCACCACCCGATATTTGTCGTTTTATGTCAAAAATAAAATTAATTGGAGGTAGAATAATGTTTATTAAATTTTTGGAAGAGGAAGATATTTTTCATCTGCAAAATGATCAAATAAGTTATGTAATTAAAGTATTAAAAAATGGTCAGTTAGGACATCTTTACTGGGGTAAAAAAATTGAAAATGCTGAAAGACTGGACCGTTACCAAATTTCTCAACACAGGCCCTATGAGGCTTATGCCGATAAAGATGATACGGGTTTTATTTTAGAAAATATTGCCCGGGAGTACCCTTCTTTTGGCCAGTCTGATTTTAGAGAGCCAGCTTATCAGATTAAAGCTGAATCCGGCTCAATTATTAGTGATTTAAATTATAAAAACCATCATATTTATCAGGGCAAAAAAGAGTTAGAAGACTTACCAGCAGTTTATGTGGAAGATCAAAAAGAGGCAGCAAGTCTTGATATTAGATTATATGATGAAGTTTTGGATCTAGAAGTAACTTTAACTTATACAATTTTTAGAGATTATCCAATTATCACCCGCTCAGCTCATTTTAAAAATCAAGGTGAGCAAAATATAAATCTCAAAAGAGCCTTATCAATGAGTGTTGATTTTGAGAATAAAGATTTTGAGATGCTTCAGCTTTCAGGTGCCTGGGGCAGAGAAAGAGATATTCTGCGCCGTCCACTTGAGCAGGGAATAACTAAAATTGACAGTAAAAGGGGAGGGAGCAGCCACCAGCAGAATCCTTTTGCTGCTTTAGTAAAGCCAGAGACTGATGAATACCACGGAGAAGCATATGGATTTAGCCTTGTTTATTCTGCTAATTTTATTGCTCAGGCTGAAAAAAATCATTATGGTAAAACTAGAATGACTATGGGGATTAACCCTTTTAACTTTAACTGGCTGCTGGAAAAAGATCAGAGCTTCCAGACACCAGAGGTTGTGATGAATTATTCTGACCAGGGATTAAATAAGATGTCTCAGAATTTTCATCAGTTATATAGAAAGCGGCTGTCAAAGGGAGAACATCGTGATCAGGAAAGACCAATTTTAATCAATAACTGGGAAGGTACATATTTTGATTTTGATACAGATAAAATTTTAGAAATGGCTGCAGCTGCTGCAGAAGTAGATCTTGAATTATTTGTACTTGATGACGGCTGGTTTGGGAAGAGAAATGATGATAAATCCTCACTTGGTGACTGGTATATAAATGAAGAGAAGCTGCCTGGAGGTCTTGAATACTTAGCTCGGGAAATTAATAAACTGGGGCTTGATTTTGGACTCTGGTTTGAACCGGAAATGATTTCACCAGATAGTGATTTATACCGGGAGCATCCAGAATGGGCAATTCAGGTTGAAAATAGAGAATCTTCACTTTCTCGACAGCAGTTAATTTTAGATTTAAGCCGCAGAGATGTTCAGGATTATATTATTGAAAGAGTTTCTGCAATTTTAAATCAGGCAAATATCTCCTATGTTAAATGGGATATGAATAGACCAATGACTGAATATGGCTCTTTAGAACTTGAGGCTGAGCGACAGCAGGAGCTAAATCACCGCTATATTTTGGGACTTTATCGAATTTTAGAAGAGATTACTTCTCGTTTTCCTGAAATATTATTTGAGAGCTGTGCCGGGGGTGGTGGTCGCTTTGATCCGGGAATGCTCTACTATATGCCGCAGACCTGGACCAGTGATGACACTGATGCAGTTGAAAGATTAAAAATTCAGTATGGTACTTCTATGGTTTATCCTGCTTCATCAATGGGAGCCCATGTGTCAGCAGTACCCAACCATCAGGTAGAGCGCAGTACTTCACTTAAAATGCGCTATGATGTTGCCAGTTTTGGTAACCTGGGTTATGAACTGGATATAACTCAGCTTAATCAGGAAGAAATGAAAGCTGTCAAAAAGCAGGTTAATAACTATAAGGAGATAAGAAAACTGGTGCAGTTCGGAGATTTCTACAGACTGCAGAGCCCCTTTGCAGGTAATTTTACTGCCTGGTCTTATGTTAGCCCGGATAAAGAAGAAATCCTGGCAGGATTTTATCAGATACTGGCTGCTCCAAATCCTAAAGAACAGCTTTTAAGATTAAAAGGATTAGATGCTGATACCGATTATAAAGAACTTGAAACTGGCGAAATTTACGGGGGAGATGAATTAATGAATTATGGGCTTAAAGTTCCCTATTTAAAAGAAGATTTTTCTTCTCAAGTCTGGAAATTTAAAGCTCTCTAATAAACATTTTTCTTAATTGAGCTTCAGCCAAAGTTAAAATTAATCAGTTTTAAACTTATTAAAGAATAAAATTATAAAATTTTAGAATAAGGAGAATAATAATGAATACAAAAAAAATCATATTAATATTACTTCTAATTTTTTCACTCAGCTTTGTTTTAACAGGATGTTCTGCTATTGGTGAATTAAAAACTGAAACTATAGTTGCTAATTATTTAGAAAGTGAAAATGGACCGGAATATGCAATAAAGCAATCTTTTAATAAACTTTTAGATGAATTTTCTAATACTGAGAAATTATCTAATTATGATTGGAGTTATACTATTAATTTTAAAAAATTAAATATTGTAGATGCGAAGTCAGATTCTGATGGATCAGGTATTTTAACTACTAATAATGTTGTTCTGGTTTATGATTACACAATTAAAGGAAATCCAAAGAAAAGTGATTTAAATCCAATTAGCAAAACTGATGGTTTGAAATTGACATATAACATTACTGAATTACAATATGATGACAATAAAGATGGACTAAGAACAATGACTTCAACTCAGGCTGAACGGCAGGATAAATCACCTCAGTCACCATTGATTTCTAAAATAGAAAAAATTAATTCAGATGATGGAGAATTAATTTTAAAAGGAGATATTAAAGAACATACTGAAAGTTCTGTTCTGGGAGTTATTTCTCTTGGTGATAGAAATTTTTCTGAATTAAATAACCAGGTTCTAAATATCAGTGATACTAAATTAAGTGTTGATACAGGTTTAACCTTAAACAAAACTGATTTTGCTTCAATTCTGGTGATAAACTATGATGAGTTACTAGATAATTCTTCTGAACAAACTGGGTTGGCGGCTGTTTTAATTTCCGCTCCGTAAATACTTAATACTAAAAAAAGGTACCGGGAGCGAATTGCTCTCAGTACCTTTTTGCTGTTTATAGAATAATATTTAATTATTTTTATATTTACTTAGATCTTGCAGCTTCAATGTTAACTTTAGTTCCTTTAATATAGTTATCCTTCATGATCTGTAATACTTCATGACCTTTTTCTCTAGGAACTTCAACAAAGGTAAAGTTATCATAGATATCAATTGCTCCAATTAAACCACCGGGCATTCCTGTTTCACCAGCAATAGCACCTACAATGTGGCGGGGAGAAACTCTATCTTTTTTACCGATATTGATAAATAATCTAACCATTCCTGGCTCAGCACCAGTATCACCAAAGCTCTGACCTGAACTTTGAGCCTGGTTTTCATCATTATCTTCTCTTTCCATTGATTTTTTCATTAAAGCAGCGGCAATTTCTAAGGCTGAATACTGCTCATCAATTAAGTCTTCAATTAACTCAATATATTTTCCTAAATCTGCAGAATCCATATAAGCACTCAGTTCATCACTAAATTGATCAAACTGAGCTTCTTCAATATCATTCTGAGAAGGAATTTCTGATCTTTTAATCTTTGATTTTGTATATTTTTGAATATCTCTTAATTTATAGATATCTTTACCTACTACAAAACTGTGAGCTTCACCACTTTTTCCTGCTCTACCTGTACGTCCAATTCTGTGTACATAATAGTCAGTATCCTGTGGCAGATCATAATTAAATACTGCTTCAACATCATCAACATCAATACCACGAGCTGCTACATCAGTAGCTACCAGAACTTCAATAATTCCATTTCTAAACTTGTTCATAACTCGATCACGCTGATTTTGATTTAACCCACCATGGATAGCATCAGATAAATAACCGCGAGCCTGAAGTTTAATATTCAGCTCATCAACCATTTTTCTAGTGTTACAGAAAACCATAGCTAACTCTGGATTGCTTAAATCAAGAATTCTGGTTAAAGCTTTAAGTTTATCGTGTCTTCTTATCTCATAATAATACTGATCAATAGATGGCACGGTTAATTTTTCGTGAGCAACTCTTAAAAACTCAGAGTTTTTCTGATACTTTTTGCTCAATCTTTTAATTGATTGAGGGATAGTTGCAGAAAAGAAGAGAGTCTGTCTTTGATCTGGAATATCTCTTAATACAGTTTCAATATCATCAATGAAACCCATATCTAACATAACATCAGCTTCATCAAGTACAAAATAATCTATATTATCAAGTTTTAAAGTTTTACGACGAATGTGGTCCATTACTCTACCAGGAGTACCAATTACTATCTGAACTCCTTTATTTAAGGCTTTAATCTGTCTGCCAATTGACTGTCCACCATAAACAGGGAGAGTATAAATTCTCTTTTTATATTTTGCCAGTCGTTTTAGTTCTTCTGATACCTGAATAGCAAGCTCTCTTGTAGGACAGAGTATAATTGCCTGAGGTTTCTTATTGTTAGCATCCATTTCTTCTAAAAGAGGGATACCAAAGGCTGCTGTTTTACCAGTACCTGTCTGTGCCTGTCCAACAATGTCTTTACCATTAAGTACTGCGGGGATAGCATTTGTCTGAATTGGGGTGGTTTCCTCAAAACCCATTTCTTCAACTGCTTTTAAAATTTCATCTGATACGTCTAGTTCATTAAATTTAATCTTTTGCAAATTAACTTCCACTTCCTTTTTTAAATTATATTCTTATACTAAATCTACCAACTACGCAAATTTCTTAACAAATAATACTGCATCCGGTTGATAAATCTATAATTATACTTAGACACTAAAAAACCCCGACTACATTCATATAGTCAGGGCTTAGTTGCTATATTATCTATTAAGTTATGAAACACTAATTTTTTTAGTCAGCTCTCTTAGTATATATCAGACTGATTTTAAAGTCAAATCGTTTAGGTGCCAGGTACAAATTGATCGATTTGTACCTGGTTATAATTATTTAATTCACAAAGTAAATCAAATAATAAGCAGGATTATTGAAAGTTTAGAATAAGTATATTTATAGCTTATAGTTATTATAAATAATTAAACAGGAGGGCTTTTATGGCTTTTTTAGAATTGAATTTATTTAGTGACAGTTTAGGAATGGCTTCATCGGTTAATATTGTTCTACCTGAAATTTTAAAAAAATCTGGTAAAGATGAATTTAGAGAGTTTAAAAAGGAATACCCTGTATTATATCTGCTTCATGGTCTTTCAGATGATCACACAGGCTGGCTGAGAAAAACTTCCATTGAACGTTATGCAGAAGAGGCAGGTCTGGCAGTTATTATGCCCAATGTACACCGCAGTTTTTACACTGATATGGTCTGCGGCAAAAGTTATTATACTTATATTAGTCAGGAACTTCCTCAAAAATTAGGAAAAATATTACCTTTGAGTAGTAAAAGAGAAAATAATTTTGTGGCCGGGCTTTCTATGGGAGGCTATGGAGCTTTTAAGTTGGCTTTAAATCAACCAGAACGATTTGCTGCAGCTGCCAGTTTATCTGGAGCTTTAAATATTGCTCAAAATGCAGAGAAGGCAGATGGGAAAGAAGAACTCTATCAAGAATTAAAATGGATCTTTGGTGATTTAAAAAAGGTGAAAAACACTAATCATGATTTGTTTTATCTATTAAAAAAATTAAAAGGAGAAAAAAAGAAAATACCGGCACTTTATCAGTGCTGTGGTAAAGAAGATTTTTTATATAAAGATAATCTTAAATTTAAAAACTTTTGCCGTAAAAATAATATAAATTTAAAATACGAAGAAGAAAAAAAGGCTGCACATGAATGGTGGTACTGGGATCAGCAAATTAAAACAGTAATTGACTGGCTATCGGTTAATAAGACAAGATAATAAACCAGGTTTTTAACTGGATATCAAGCAAATTAATATATTTAACATTTTTTCAGTTATATTTTCTTTGTTTTTTGAAGAGGAACTCTGGCATAAAAGTATATGTCTATTTAGAACTTCTTTTTTGCTCAGTGAAAAAGCATCAAAATTTGGTCTGCAGGTTAATAAGAGAGAATGTATATCCTCTGTCAAATGTGAGACAGTCTCTACAAATAATGTTATTCTTGTTGACGAGAAAAAAAGAGAAATTGTAAATTATGAATGTCTCTTTGTTTTAAAAGTGAAGAGAGCTATCCAACTAAGGTAATTAACTATCAAAAATTATAAATATAAAGATAATTTTTAATTTAGCTGTCAGTTTGACAGACCAGAAACAGTTTGTTATTCTAATTAAGGAGTTAAGCAAGTGGAATAAATTTATCCCGGGTTATTATTAGAGTTTGATTTTTGCTGATAATTACTGAAAAATAATTTAGAGTATAAGGTTTAGGATTTGTTCTGAGCGAACATTTTCTAGACCTTTTTTAATGCCAGCAAAATTTTAGTAAAAAAATAAAATAAAGAGGTGAAAATATTGAAAATCAAAGCAGAAAATCTTTATAAGGTTTTCGATGGCAAAGGCCAAAAAGAAATAGAAATGCTCAAAAATGGACTGAGCAAAGAAGATATATTAGAAAAAACAGGGGCCACTGTAGGAATCAATAATGCAAGCTTTGAAGTAGAAGAAGGAGAAATATTTGTAATCATGGGGCTCTCCGGAAGTGGTAAATCAACACTACTTCGCTGTATAAATAGACTGGTTGAGCCGACTGCTGGATCAGTTAAAGTTGATGGTACAGATGTTATGGATTTAAGTAAAGATGAATTAAGGAAATTTAGAAAAGAAAAATTCGGAATGGTTTTTCAAAATTTCGCTCTTTTTCCTTATCGAACTGTTTTAGAAAATGCTGAATTTGGTTTAGAAATTGAAGGTGTTAATAAAGAAAAAAGAAAAGAAAAGGCAATGAAAGCTTTAAAACAGGTTGGTCTAGAAGGTTATGAAGATCAAAAACCTGATCAGTTAAGTGGTGGAATGCAGCAGCGAGTTGGATTAGCTAGAGCACTTGCTGTAGATACAGACGTTCTACTGATGGATGAGCCATTTAGTGCTTTAGATCCACTGATTAAAAAAGATATGCAGGATAAACTACTTGAATTATATGAACATATAGATAAAACAATTGTTTTTATTACTCATGATCTGGATGAGGCACTAAAACTTGGTGATAGAATTGCTATCATGAAAGATGGAGAAATTGTTCAGATAGGAAATCACGAAGAAATATTAACAAATGCTGAAAATGATTATGTTGCAGAATTTGTGCAGGATGTTAACCGCTCAAGAGTGCTATCTGCTGCTGATATTATGGATAAACCAAAAGCTGTATTATATAATCAGGATGGACTCAGAACTGCCCTGCATAAGATGCGTCACAATGAACTGGGAAGTATTTTTGTTCTCGGAGAAAACAGAAAATACAGGGGTATTGTTACAATAGAAGATGTTGTAGAATCAATTAATAAAGATAAAGAAAACTTAGATGAGATCATAAGAGAAGTTCCATTAGCTACACCTGAAGAAAGTGTTAATGATCTCTTTTCTAAAATTGCAGATATAAACACACCACTACCTGTACTGGATGATGAACAGAAATTAAAAGGAATTATTGTAAAAACTAATGTAGTAGCAAATCTGGCCTCAGAAAAAATATAAAATAAAATTTGATTCATTTTATTAAAAAATAAGTTTACAGTTAAATTAATTAATAATATCTCTGGAGGGATATAAATGAATAAGACAAAATTAATTTCAACTTTATTAATTGTTCTTTTAGGATTTGGTGTATTTGCAGCAGTACCACAGGTTAAAGCAGCAGATGATACAGTTAACTTTGGCTATGTACAGTGGCCTGGAGTTACAGTAAAAACTCATGTTGCAGCAAAAATTGCTAATTACTTAGGTTATGAAACAGAAATGACAGCAGCTCCAGAAACAGTTATTTTCAAAAGTTTAGAAAATAAAGACCTTGATATATTTTTAGGTAACTGGTTACCAACAATGGAAAAAACTTTTAATGAATATCAGAAAAAAGGTGTAATTCATAATGTACGGGTTAATTTAGAAGATGTAGTTTATAAAACTGCTGTACCTGAATATGTTTATGAAGCAGGAGTAAAATCAATGGCAGATTTAAAAGAACATGCAGATAAATTCGGAAGTAAAATTTATGGTCTTGAACCTGGCAATGCAGGTAACCTTGTTATTCAGGATGCTATTAAAAATAATAACTATGACTTAAAAGATTGGACTCTACAGTCTAGTTCTACAGCTGGAATGCTTTCTGCAGTTAAGAGAGCAGTTAACAGTGAAAAGTGGATTGCTTTCAATGGTTGGAAACCTCATTATATGAATTTAATGTTTGATATTAAATATCTAGATGACCCAGAAGGTATTTGGGGAGAAAGTGACAGTGTATATACTGTAGCTCGCAAGGGATATCAGAATGTAAATAGTAACTTCTATAAATTCTTAGAACAGTTTACAGTAACTGCTCCAATTCAGAATAAGTGGATTGATGAATATCAAAATAAAGACCGTGATCCAGAAGAGATTGCAGAAGAATGGATTGCAAATAATTTAGATATTGTAAATCAATGGGTATTTGGAGTCGAAACCACAGATGGTAGAATGGGAAGAAAAGCAATAGCTGAAATAGTAAATAATTAAATCACAAATATAGAGATTATAATAACAAATTATTACTAATAAGATAAGAAGCTGGTGGTGTCCTTTTATGATGCCGCCAGTAAAAATTTAATAAGGATGGTGATTATTATTAACAGCATTATTGAACTTTTAACAACAAAAATTCCTCTGGGGAACTGGGTAGAAAATTTTGTTGATTTTTTAATAAATAATTTTGGTGGACCTTTAGATGGTTTATCATCACTAATAGAATCAATTGTAAATGGAGTCGAGACAGTACTTGCTTTCCCTCATCCTCTAGTTTTTATTGCGATTTTTGCTTTAATTGCCTGGAAACTTAAGGGAAAAAAGATGGCAGTATTTGTTGCCTTGGGACTGGGTCTTGTTTTAAATATTGAAATGTGGGATCCCTTAATCATAACATTATCATCAATTATGACTTCTGTTTTGATAGCACTTGTAGTAGGTATTCCAGTAGGTATTATTAAAGCTCACAGTAAGGTAGTGGACCTAATAACTCGTCCCATACTTGACTTTATGCAGACAATACCACCCTTTGTTTATTTGATTCCGGCACTGATGTTCTTTGGTCTTGGTAATGTATCTGGAGTAATTGCGACTGTAGTTTTTGCAATTGCACCTCCAATTAGATTAACCTACCTTGGAATTCAACAGGTAGATGAAGAATTAGAAGAAGCCGGTCATGCCTTTGGGGCCAACTGGTGGCAGATATTATTCAAAATTGAACTTCCAGGTGCTATGCCTTCAATTATGATGGGAATTAATCAGTGTATAATGCTTTCCCTGTCAATGGTAGTTATTGCAGCTATGATTGGAGCAGGTGGGCTTGGTAAACCAGTACTTAGATCTTTAAATACAGTTGATATCGGTCTTGGTTTTGAAGCCGGTCTTGGTGTAGTTATTATAGCTATGGTTTTAGATAGAATATTTGGAAGAGATTCTTAAAATAATTTATAATAAATTATTTATATAGAATTATTAAAATATATAATCAGATCTAAAAAAATCCCGCTCGGCAGTAAAAGCCTGGCGGGATTTTTTATATAATTTATGGTTTTAGCTAATATTTATTTTATCTAAAAATCGAAATTAGACTACACCCTGATCTAACATTGCATTAGCAACCTTCATAAAACCAGCAATATTGGAACCTGCTACCAGGTCACCTTCCAGACCATATTCAGCAGCAACTGTACTTGAATCTTTATAAATACCGACCATGATTTTCTGCAGTTCCTGGTCAACCTTATCAAAAGTCCATTCATCAAACATGGCATTTTGAGTCATTTCGATAGCAGAAGTTGCAACTCCACCAGCATTGGCAGCTTTACCAGGGATATAGAAGAGATCATTATCCTTAACCAATTTGATAGCTTCTGGAGTTAGAGGCATATTTGCACCTTCACCAATTGCCATTACCCCATTGTCGATTAAGTTTTGCACACCTTCTGCATCCATTTCATTTTGAGTGGCACAGGGGAGAGCAATATCACATTCAATTGACCAGATATTAGTGCAGTTATCACAGTATTCTGCTTCAGGATATTCTTCTAAGTATTCTTTAATTCTACCGCGGTTAACTTCTTTGATTTCCTTAACCAGCTCCAGATCAATTCCATTCTCATCATATAAATAACCGGAAGAATCACTCATTGCTATAACTTTAGCACCGAGCTGAGTTATTTTTTCGTTGGCATATATTGCAACATTACCAGAACCAGAAATAACAACTTTTTTATCATTTAAAGAAAGTTTATGCTCTTTAATCATTTCTTCTAATATGTAGACCAGACCATAACCTGTAGCTTCAGTCCGAACCAGACTTCCACCCCAGTCCAGACCTTTACCGGTCAAAACCCCAGCTTCATATCTATTTTTAATTCTTTTATACTGGCCGAAAAGATAACCGATTTCTCTACCACCAACACCAATATCACCAGCAGGCACATCAGTCTTATCTCCAATATGGCGGGATAGCTCAGTCATGAAACTCTGACAGAAACGCATAACTTCCTGATCAGATTTACCCTTAGGATCAAAATCACTTCCACCTTTACCGCCACCAATTGGGCGTCCAGTTAGGGCATTTTTAAAGATCTGTTCAAAACCTAAAAACTTAACTATACCTGTATACACTGAAGGGTGAAATCTTAGTCCACCTTTATATGGACCTAAAGCTGAATTGAATTCAATTCTAAAGCCTCGATTAACATGGGTCTGACCCTCATCATCAACCCAGGGAACTCGGAAAATAATCTGTCTTTCCGGCTCAACTAACCTTTCTAAGATACCATTTTCCTCATATTCTGGATGTTTTTCAAAAACAGGATTTAGTGACTCCAAAACCTCTTCAACAGCCTGATGGAATTCAACTTCACCAGGATTTCTATCTTTTACCATTCCCAATACTCTCTCAGTATAATTGCTCAAACTTCTCACTCCTTAAAAAATTTTATATAATTAAACTATCACAAATTAATCTTAATATATATTTCACTTAAAATCAATTGTTTTGACTAAAGATTTAGTTGTATACAAGTATACTTCTTTACTACTTTAACTTGACAAATATACTGTTGATTAATATAATCATTACAAATTAGAGATACAAAATAAAAATATAAAATATAGAAAGGATAAAGCATGCAGACAAAAAAACTTACCCACACAGCAATCAGCTTAACTTTAATCATTATTTCCTTTATGCTTTTTAGAGGCAGTACCAATATCTTTAATGCAGTTACAGTCCCTTTGGTTTTTTATTTAAATTTTGATAAATTTGATTTTAAATATTTTTCAACATTAATCCTGATAAGTTTTATTATCGCAGTTTTATTTTTCTTTCAGCAGCTATTTTTTATATTTTTATATGCTCTGATGGCTGTTTTTATAAAATATCTGCTGCAGAATAATTATCACCAGCTGCTTAAAATCATAATTTTAAGTTTTGGCTTCGGAA
>Ga0306868_1000822_pt1 | contig 18022 bp, 16 predicted proteins | sample AntRauTorckE6832_FD_190411 | JGI IMG/M metagenome (GOLD analysis project Ga0306868, IMG submission 190411) | Saline lake microbial communities from Rauer Islands, Antarctica - Metagenome Torckler E6 #832 (v2) (version 2) | ecosystem: Environmental > Aquatic > Non-marine Saline and Alkaline >... | reverse complement strand
ATTAACTTCTGTTGCCTTTGAATGCTTTTTAATATTGTTTAATATTTCTTGAATCATTCGAAAAACCGTCAATTCAATAAACTGATCTAATTCTTCTTTTATTTTACCAGTTTTCAAATTCACTTTGATCCCTTCAGTTTTCTCAAAGTTTTTAACCATTTTCTTAATTGTAGGAATCAATCCTATATCATCTATTGACATAGGTCTTAATTCATAAATGATGCCTCTGATTTCTTCTAATGTCTTTTTAACTATTTCTTTCAAACCTTCTATTTCTTCTAATCCTTTATCAACATCTTTCTTAATCATATTGCTACAGATTTCAGCTTGAAAAACAATACTCGCTAAAGACTGTGCCGGTCCATCGTGGATTTCTCTTGAAATCCTCTTTTTTTCTTGCTCTCTTGCTTCAAGCATCTGTATAGCCAGATTTATTTTCTCTTCTTTAGAAGTTTTTTCGTTTTTATGACTATTCATATCCCCTTGAGATAAATAATCAAATACAACATTGATTTTTCCAATTAAAGTTTCACCATTTTTTAAGATTTTTCTTGTATTAATTAATTGTCTTTCTAAATCATTTCTTTGGTCAATATATTGGGTTTCTTTAAATTTTAATTGATGGTATCTTAATCTAATTTCATTAGCTTCTTCATAAGCTTTTTTTATATCTACTTCAGTAAAATTTTCAAAGTCTTGACTAACAATGGCTAATTTTCTACGAGCTAATCTATCCTTTAGTTCATAACGATCAACGGATTCAATAACATTTTCTGCCTGATCTCTCACTTCTGATAACTCAGATTTAATTCTTTGAAGGTCTTCTTTTACATGATTAACAATACCAAAGATTTCTTCTTTGCTATCCTCTATTGATTTTAAAGTTTTTTTAATGATTTCTTTTAGAAAAAGACTTTCTTCATGGGATATTTTACTCATATATTTGCACCCCGTTTAATACTATACCCGTTTTTTAAGACAAATAACATTTAATCATTCCTTATTTTGTTTTATAATAATTTATTTTAGTAATATAAACTTTCATTTGGATATTCAGGATCAGATGTTATAACAATACCTAATTTTCTATAAACCTGTTCGTCATTATTTCTAAGAATAGTTGTTGAATGGCCTTGACAATTTTTTAGTTCAGGTAATTTTTCTAATGCAATTTTAGCAACAGGATTTGCCGTTGCGCTAATACTTAAAGCAATTAATACCTCTTCGCAATTAAGTACAGTACTTTTTTCATTAAAAATTGAATCCTTTAATTGGCTAATGGGGTTTAATGACGCTGGTGATATCAAATGGATATCCTCATCAATATTTAAAAGATATTTCACTGCATTTAATAATACAGCTGCTGCTGCATTCATGGTACTTGAATCTTTTCCAGTAATAATCTTCCCATCTTCCATTTCAAGGGCTACAACAGGACAAATTTTACCGGTTTTAGAAACCTCTTGTAACTTATTTGATCTTGCTCTGGCGGGTTTAACAACTCTTCTGTCTTCTCCAGCAAGATCTAATTCTTCCATAATTAATTCAGCTCTTTGATAGGTTTCTAAATCAGCGTGACCTTTTTTGTATTCACAACCTGTTTTAAAATATCTTCTGATAATTTCTTGTTTTGATGCTTCTCTAACAACAGCATCATCTATAATACTAAAGCCTAATTGGTTTACACCCATATCCGTTGGTGATTTATAAACTGAGGGTTCACCTGTAATTTTTTCTATAATTCTTCTCAGTACAGGAAAGGTTTCAATATCTCTATTGTAGTTAACCGTCACTTCGCCATATGCATCTAGATGAAAAGAGTCTATTAAATTGACATCTTTCAAATCAACTGTCGCTGATTCATAAGCAATATTTAATGGATGCTTTAAAGGAACATTCCATACTGGAAAGGTTTCAAACTTAGAATAACCGACTTCTCGACCCAATTGATGTTCGTGATACATTTGACTTAAACATGTAGCCAATTTACCACTACCAGGCCCTGGTGCCGCCACAACAACAATGGGTTTACTTGTTTCAATGTATGGATTTTTACCATAACCCTCTTCACTTACAATAGTATCTACATCTGTCGGATACCCCTTTGTGAATGCATGGGTATAAACTTTTATGCCTCTTCTTTTTAATTTATTCATAAACATACGAGCCGATGGCTGTTCATCATATCTGGTGATGACAACACTGTTCACATCTAATTCATAAGTTCGTAAATCATCAATCATTCGTAAAACATCAATATCATAAGTTATACCAAAGTCCCCACGAATTTTATTGCGTTCAATATCACCAGCATAGACACAAATGATTATTTCTGTTTTCTTCCTTAATTTGTGTAACAATTTAATTTTTGCATTTGGATCAAATCCAGGTAGCACGCGCTTGGCATGCATATCAAAGAGTAATTTGCCGCCAAACTCTAAATACAACTTATCGTAATCATTTACTCGCTCTAAAATATATTTTGATTGATCCTCTAAATATTTTTTAGCATCAAATCCAATTTTCATAAATCTCCCTTCAACAACTATTCTTTAAAATTCTTTTTTAATATTTCCTTTAAGACGCCATAATTCTCAATTTCATAATCCACTTCTACCTTATGGTTTAACCCTTTCGGATTATACAAGCAAGTTTTTAAACCCAAGTCCTTTGAAGGTAACATATCTAAAATACGATCACCAATACTAAGGGTTTGATCCGGATTGATCTGATTTCGCTTAATCAACTGATCAAATAAATCTGTATCAGGCTTTCTTTGGTTTGCTTCCTCAATGGTAATAATATCCGTAAAATAATCTAATAGCTTATGAAATTTTAAGTAATCGTAGGTTGTCTCATCGCGATGGGTGACAATAAAATTTTTCCCACCATTTTTTATTATTAAATTAAGTACCTCTAAAACACCTTGAAAGGGTTGACTCATTGCTTTATCAACCCTTTCTTCTATAGCTTTCCATTTCTTTTTAAAAGAAATATCTAAATTGTAATATGCTAAGGCATGTTTAGAAGACTGTTTAAGCAAATTTAAAACTTCTCTCCTTGTTGCATCGATCCCTTCATTCTTTAGAGCCTTTTGAAATGCAATCGTCATACTCGGATAAGTATCAACTAAAGTCCCATCAAAGTCCCAAATAAAATACTTTAACACTTTTATCAATCTTCCTTTTCTACTTCATCATTTCGTAACTACCAGCAATCACTGGTGCGTCTAATGTATCTAAGATGCGTTCTAAAAGAATGCCTTCTCGTTTTGGATAATCAAAACCAAAACTTGCTTTAATACCAGTGGTAATAAACTGTACACCACGTTCAAGGGCAATGGGTAAACTATCCCCTTGTAACAGACTACCAATGATGACACTTGTAAAGGCATCGCCTGTGCCTGGATAATGTGCCGGTATATAGGTACAACTGACTTTCCAAAAGATATCGTCGACTTTATTGTATGCAATAACACTTGTTTTTTTACTTTTTGATGGATTCGGAACACTGGTTAGTATAACAATCTCAGGTCCTAAATCTGCTAGTTGCTTCAGCCACTCTTTGATTTCTACCTCATTAATATCTAATCTATATTCTTTCTCTAATAAATATGCCGCCTCAGTAAAATTAGGCGTAATAATATCTGCTTTTTTAATGAGTTGACGCATGGCATCAACCATTTCATTGTCCATTGTTTGATAAAGTTCGCCATCATCCCCCATGACTGGGTCCACAACAATGAAATTTTCATCATTTCCAAAAATATCAATGGCTTTTGAAACAATATCAATTTGTTTTGTTGAAGCCAAAAATCCACTGTAAACACAATCAAATGCTAAGTTGATACTATTCCAATGTTCGATATAAGCATCCATTGAATCCGTTAAATCTACTAAACTAAAACCTTCAAAACCTCCAGTATGCGTTGATAAAACTGCTGTCGGGACAGGACAAACCTGTATCCCCATAACAGATAAGACAGGGATGATCGCTGTTAATGACGACCGACCAAAACCAGATAAGTCATGAATGGCTGCTACTTTTTTTACTGGATTATTCTTTCGCATAGACTTTAGCCCTTTCTTTAATCATTTCTAAGATTTTTTCCATTGCAACGGTTGCTTTTTCTTGAATGAAAATATCTGTTATATCATCAGTGAATTCCGATACTTCTGTATTAACCTCTATTATTTTAGCCCCAGTTTCCTTTGCATAAATTGGTACATTAGAAGCGGGACGAATAATACCAGTGGTACCAATAACTAAAACAACATCAGCTTTTTTAGCTTCATCAAAAGCTTCTTGGTAAACTTGATCATCAAGGGGCTCACCAAAGAAAATGAAATCTGGTTTTAAGACTTCATTGCATTCGTCACATTTAGGTGGTAAATTATTAATTAACGCATCATCTATTTCAAATTTTTTATTACATTTAGTACACACAGCAAATCTTGCATTCCCGTGAAATTCGATCACATTCTTACTACCAGCTAAAGTATGCATGTTATCAATGTTTTGTGTGATAACTGATTTAACAATGTTTTTCGATTCCAAGGCGCTAAGGCCTAAGTGGGCTTTATTTGGTTCTTTCCCTTTGAAGGTTTCATAAAATATTTTTTTATTAAAAATCCATGAAGCCGCTGGTGAGTTATAAAAATAGTCTAAGGTTAGATAGTTCATGTCATATTTTTCCCATAAACCCTTTTCTCCTCGAAAAGTAGGTATACCACTTTCAATGGAAATCCCTGCACCAGTAAAAACGACTAAATGGTCTGCATTTTCTATTAAATCAACTGCTTCTTCATATAATGTCATTAATTTAAACTCAATTCTACTATTTTCAAAATAACTTCTACTGCTTTCTCCATTGAATTCGTTGGAATAAACTCAAATTTTCCATGGTAGTTGTGTCCACCTGTAAAAATATTTGGTGTTGGCAAGCCCATATAAGATAGTTTTGAACCATCTGTTCCACCACGTACAGGCACAACAATTGGTTCGACGCCAACAGCTTTCATGGCTTCACTTGCTTTTTCAACAATATGGTAAACTGGCATAATTTTTTCTTTCATATTGTAGTAGGAATCTTCTAAATCAAGAATAACAGTATTTTCACCATACTTTTTATTAAGATAGTTGACAGCATCAACTAACAATTGTTTTTTCTTCTCAAAGGCTTCCATTGAGTGGTCTCGAATAATATAGTGCATATTTAACTTTTCAACATCACCTTTTATATTTAAAATATGAAAAAACCCTTCGTAACCTTCAGTATATTCTGGTCTTTCAAATTCAGGTAATAATTGATCTAAGGCCATACCAATACGTATAGCATTTTTCATCTTGTTTTTTGAACTGCCTGGATGAACATTGACACCATTGATGATTATTTTAGCAGAAGCCGCATTAAAGTTTTCATACTCTAATTCGCCTAATTCTCCACCATCCATGGTGTAAGCATAGTCGGCGTCAAAAGCCTTTACATCAAATTTATCTGCTCCTCTACCGATTTCTTCGTCTGGTGTAAAAGCAACCTTTATTGTTCCATGGTCTAGATTGTTATCAATAATATGTTTTAAAGCTTCAATGATTTCAGCAATGCCTGCTTTATCATCTCCACCAAGCAAAGTTGTACCATCTGTTGTAATGATTTCTTGTCCTGTATATGGTAAAATCTCTGGAAAATCATTTGTTTTCAAAACAATATTTTTTTCTTCATTTAAAACAATATCTTTCCCATTATATTTTTTAACAATTTTAGGCTTTACATCTTTCCCATTAAATGATGGCGCTGTATCAACATGTGCAACAAAGCCAATTGTTGGCACTTCAACACCAACATTACTTTCTAATGTTCCAAATAAATAACCATTTTCATCTAAAGTCACTTCATCCATACCTATTTCTTTTAATTCTTTTTCTAAAAGATTAAGTAAATCAAATTGTTTTTTTGTACTTGGACAATTGACACTACTTTCATCTGATTGTGTATCAATTATTGCGTATCTTAAAAACCTTTCTTTTACACCCATTACATTCCCCCAATGTTTTTTAATTTTAGTTGTTTAAATCTATTCATTAAATCCAGTATCACTGGATTGTCAGCTGAATGGTAAGAAATTTCATCAATTTTTCTAATTGGTAAAATATCAATTGATGTGCCCGTAATAAAAGCACCATCTAAATTTTCTAAATCTTTCATATAAATATCTTTTCTCTTGAAGTTATAAGAACTTTCTTTTATTACTTTTATTACATTTTTTAAAGTAATCCCTTCTAAAGCATCACCTTTTTTTGAGGTCATCACTAAATCATCTTTTACAAAAAAGAGATTGGATCGACTGCCTTCATGCAACTTATTGACTTCATCTTTAAGAAGTACTTCATAAGCATCTGTTGTCTCTAAAAGCGCATTAATATATTCTTTAAAGGTAAGATCTTTTGCTTTAATTAGAGGGTTTTTCCTATTTTTTAAAGCTGTCACAACAGTAACTCCTTCAGCATAAATATCTTTACTCGGATAAAAACTTTTAACCGGAAAAATTTTATATGCGAAGGAATCATTATTGATACTACCCAATTCCACTCTAAGATTTTGATTAATAATTTCATTGGCTTCAATGACATGAAATATTCTTTTCTTAATTAACTCAAAATCTAATGGAGCCGTTGAATAATACTTCAACGAAGAAGCCATTCGTTCTAAGTGTTCTTCTAAAAACAAGGGTTTCTTGCGAATAACCCGAATCACTTCATAGATAACTGGTTCAGCTAAAGCAGCATTTTCATCTCTTAACAAAATGTTTTCTTCGGTCATTTATTCACTTCCTATTCGTAAAAATATTCGCCATTAATTATTTTTATTAAATCATCAGACTTTGAGTTGAACGGTCGATTGTTAAAAAACAATGCATTGCCTATGTTATTTTTACCTTCTAAAGCATTTTTTGAAGCAATTTTACTATAGAGGCTTGGTTCAACTGCTTGAAAACTATTCTTATGTGCTGGTGGAAATTGAACATGGCTATTGACTTCAAAGATGACATCTTTAACAGTACTTGGAAATCGTGAGTCTTCTACTCGATTATTTACAACGTTAGCAATCGCTAACTTCATTTCTAAATCATTATCAGAACTTTCAACTTCAACTATTTTTGATAACCATTTTAAATCTTCTTCTGTATAACTTGGTGTATAAGTTAATTCTTCTGAAACTTCCTCTACTGATTCTTCTGTTAGATGAACTGTATAGCTCTTCTGATCAAATTTGATCGCGCATCCTAAATATTCTGCTACAATTCGAAGAGGCAAATATGTTCTACCATTTCTTATAAATGGTTTTTTTTCTGTTTCAACAACAGTACCATTGACATAAACAAGATTTTCATCGACAATAAATTCGATTTTTTTCTGGTCTGTTACAATTGTTACTTTTCTCTCTTCACTGTTCCATTCAATTGTATGACCAAGAGTCTTTACTAAATTTCTAGCAACGAGATAAGTTGTATCATTAATTAAAACATTTGGTTCATCACTTTCGATATAGTGATCATTCAATTTAAGAGATACATTGACTTCAACACCAAAACTTGCACTTATGCTAAACATCAGTAAAAAAATCATACCTAATACGACTATTCTTTTCTTCATTTAACCACCTTACTTTCTATAAATTTCGCTACACCGTCATTTTCATTACTTTCGATGATTCCCTTTGCTATTTCTTTTAACTTAATATGTGCATTTTCAACTGCATAAGTTTCTTCACATACTTCAAACATAGAGATATCATTTAGATTATCCCCAAAACACGTGACTTTGTCAATTTTCAGATGACTCTTTAAAAAGTTAACGCCATTTTTCTTCGTTGCATTCTTGTGATTTATTTCTAACCAGTAATAATTAGAGTAGACATCTAAGAATAGATGGTACTGTAAATTACTGAAGTTTTCCTTTAAGTAACCGTACATATCAGTCAATTCTTTTTCTTGACCAATAAAAAATACAGTGATAATCTTTTTATTTTCAAAGTCGTAATTTTCAACTTTTTTAAATCTTTTATCCTTTGCTTTCATTCTTGATTCATAATAATCTCTTTCGCCATGATTAAACAAGCCTGAATAATAGAGTTTATTAATTGAATTGTCTTCTAAGTGAACAAAAGGATTTAAACCTTTTGCAAGACTTTTTTCTATAATTATTTGGGTTACTTCACTTAACATATAATTTGAAACCAAATTTTTATTTGTCACCGGATCATAGATGAATCCACCATTGTTTAAAATAATAGGTAATTCTAAATTTAAAGGTTCTAAGATTGCTTTAGCAGAACTTAAACTACGAGCCGTTGCCACAGAAATTTTATGACCTTTTTTAATTAATTCATTGAGTGTTTTAATTGTGTATTGAGATATACTTTTATCTTTTCTTAACAACGTTCCATCTAAATCTGTGATAAATAATTCCATTTGACCTCCATCTCATCTCTATATAACATATTAACATGAAAAAATCCCTTTTTCTAGTATAGATATAATTTTCTAAGGCAAATTTGTATTTCATAAATGCATGTGATATTATTAACTTCAGGCTATTAGAGGAAGGATTCAAATGAGTAATGTAATAGATTTTAAAAAGCATAAAGAAAAAAAGAAAGACAAAGAATTTAAAGAGAAAATACCTAATCTAAAGAAGTCTAATGTGAAATTTGATTATAGATTTTTAGCAGATTATGAAGCAAGGGAACTTTATATTAACGTTTCTTTTAATGATTTTGATATTAATGTTGATGTTGGGATTAATTTAGCAATTCTTAGTCAATTAGCTTCTATGAATCCAATGACTAAATTAACTAAAGATAAAATTGAAGAAATCACTGGGTTAGAACCACAATATGTTCTAGCAATTTATGAAGCCTATAAAGCATTTGGTTTTATTGATCCGGATACTGAACTGATTCGAAGTGTCAATGATATTAAAAAAAGTTATATAGAGAAGCGAATGACACTTGGTTATCCCAAAAATAAAAAAACATTTGATCAAGTTTTAGCGTTAGAACGTGAAGTCTTTGGTGAATTTTGTGATGACATCTCTGATTTTAACAGTGATTTATACTGGCAAGCCAATAATAAGTACTAACACCAAAAAATCCCCAATCGGGGATTTTTTTAATTAGCACTTCTTTGGGTTAATTCAACTTCTATTTCAATTTTTTGTTCACCATTTCTGATAACTTTTACTGTGATTTCATCACCAACATCATAATTTTGTAAAAACTCTGCTAAATCTTCCATAGTAAATATTTTTTTATCATCAATACCGATAATAATATCTTGCACTCTTAAATCTGAATTTGCTGCACCTGTACCAGGAATGATTTCACTTACAAAAATTCCCATAGGAATCTCATAGAGTTCAGATATTTCTTCATTGACCTCACGACCATAAATACCTAGGTACGGTCTTGAAACATAACCTTGTTTGAGAATTTCATCTAAAACAGGCTTCGCTTCATTTACTGGTATTGCAAAACCAATCCCTTCAACAGCAGTATCACTAATTTTTATTGTATTAATACCAATTAATTTTCCCCGGCTATCCACAAGGGCACCGCCACTATTGCCTGGATTAATGGCTGCATCAGTTTGAATGAGTTGAAATTCGTTATTGACATCTAATTCTCTTCCAAGTGCACTAATCACACCAACGGTAACAGTTTTATTATAGCCTAATGGATTACCAATGGCAATCACCTTCTGCCCTGGTTTTAAAGCATCAGAATCACCAAATTCAATGGCCTTAATAGCTGAATAATCCGTATTATTTTCAATAGCGATCACAGCTAAATCAGATAACGCATCACTGCCGATAATTTCAGCTGTTACAAATTCATCTGGTTGTATTTCAACTAATAATTCATTTGAGCCTTCAATTACATGGTTATTGGTTAAAATATACATATACTCTTCATCTTTTTTAAAAATAACCCCAGAACCAGAACCTTCTGCTGTTCTTGGGTTATTAAACCAGTCTGTGTATTGAATTTTTGATGTGATGCCCACAATACTTTCATCGATATTGTCAACAACTTGAACTGTATTCAATTCATCTTGAGCTAAAACAAGTTCTTTAATGATTTCTTCTATTGGTTCTTCCTGATCCACAGCAACTTCTGTCACGTCTGTTGGTTTTTCTCCAATAAAATAATAATTTACTAACCCAAGACCAGCACCGATGGCCATACCACCAAAAATGGCAAATATTAAAACAATTACAACCACCTTAGGCCATATAATTTTTGTGCTTTTATTGTCTTCTTGCTTCTTTTCTTCTTCAAGTTCATCTTCTGATAAAATAAAATTAATCTCTTCTTCATTTTCTATATTATTATTCTTCTCATCCATAAAATCACCTCTCGATTAATACGTTCCTAAATAAATACAGTTATTCATCTATCCTTATATTTATATTATATCGAAAAAAGCAAAAATATTCAATAGCTACTCTGTGCGTATGGCATCTAAAACACTTAATTTCATAGCTTTTACCGCTGGGTAATAACCAGCAACAATGCCAACAAAAGTTGAAAAGCCTAAGCCAGCTAAGTATAACCATAGAGGTATATAGGATATTTCTTGAACCGGCATGCCCATACCGCCACCCATCATGGAACCAGCGACTTGATTAATTATATTACTGAGTCCAAAACTGAGTAACAAACCAATGATACCGCCAATAAATCCAATCATTGCCGCTTCAAATAAAAACAATCTTTTAATGTCTTTTAATTCTGCACCAATAACTTTCATGATGCCAATCTCTTTTGTTCGTTCATAAATAGACATAACCATTGTATTGGTTATACCAATGGCCGCAACAAATAATGAAACCCCACCGATACCGCCAAGTACTGCTTGAATGCCTGCATAAGTGCTTTTCATGCCTTCAAGCATATCGTTGAGTGACCAGGCTCTAAAGCCCATATTATTAATGACCTCTGTGACTTCTGAAACTTTATCAATATTCTCTACTTTAACTTTTACATTTTGATATTTATCTTCTTCTTGGTTCCGGCGGTCTCTATTCTCTGTCCTTCTCTCAAGGTCTTCGTATATTTTTTCTAAGTCGTTGATATCCATATAAGCCGACCAATCTTTTTCACCTTGGCTCACTTCTAAGATACCCACGGGCGTAATATCAACACCTCTTGGTCTTTGACCATTTGGATCCATGGTTTGTGGAATGAGTTTCAAAGGCGTTTTTAATAAATCCACCGTCTGATTCATATTGTATCTGTTACGAGACTTCGGGTCATAAAATTGATTGGAAACATTTGATCCAAAGACAATTTCATTTTTGCCGAATTCTGTTGGTAATGATCCCTCTGCTACCTTAAAATCAAAGGCTTCCATGGCTTCTAAATCAATACCATAAATATTCACATTTCCTTCTAAACGACCAGCCTTAAACATAGTATTTTTGTTTAGCATAGGCATAACAGCATCCACATTTTCTAAGGCTTTAAATTTAGCAACAGCTACATCGTCTAAAGTTGCTTCCTTTGTTGAGGTCCCATTTTCATAATTGTATTCTGGCGATACATCAATGACGTTTAAACTTCCCATCTGCTCGATATTTTTCATGAAATTTCTATTCATGCCTATACCGAGGGACAACATAACAATAATTGAAGCAGCGCCAATGATTACGCCAAGGACAGTCAAAAAAGTCCTTATTTTACGCCGCTTTAAATTATTAAATCCCATAGCCAATAAGTCTCTATTTGTCATCGATATCATCAAACGCCATTAATTTTTCTAATTTACGTTTTTTTCTCCGCTTTAAGAAGACCACAAATGCGATGATTGCAATTAAAAGGGCCAATCCAATCAGTAGTAATTTATTTGGTCCCTGATCAGGTTCTTCCATTTCATTAGGATTGGGCATATCGGGTCTACCCCCAGGACCGAAATCATTTTGTGGCATTTCAGATGCCGGTAATGCATTAATGGTAAATGTTTCTTCAATTTCAGAAACATTACCGATGGCATCTTCAAAGGAAAAGATTACTTTACCTTCTGCAGGGCCTTCTTTTGTTGGAATGATTGTTGTACTAAAATAATCATTGCCCCCTTCTTGAAAAGTCCCTTTAAAATAACTCGCATTTTGAAGTTCAAAGTCACCTTCTGCTTTAACCATCATGTTGTTCATTGTTGAACGGCCCATATTGTAAAACTCTATTTCTAAATTTGCAGGGGTACCAACAAAAAATTGATTGGGTAGCATTAGATCAGATGTTTCTAAGCGTATCGGTTGTAAAACAGAAATAGATAAATCATCTGACTCACTATAAAGCATGCCTTCACTGTCATAAGCATTGCCTTCAGAATCTTCATACTCCATCTTTACTGTTAAATTATAGCTTTTAACGGAAGCATCTCTTTTGGTTTTCAAAATAATTTCTTTTTTATAAGTTTCGTTACTACGAATACCATCAATAAAGAATGAACTAGACGCATTCACTGGCATAAATACATTGTCTGCTGAAGAAAAACTTACTTTAATGTTTTTAACACTTTGAGCATCACTTGTATTTTTTATAAATAAAGTTAAGGGAAATTCTTCTCCGGCTAAAACATTTTCACCATTGAAAGTATAATTGTCAACAATTAGCTTCGGTCTACCCTTTTCACTGCTCCCTTTAACAAAAACACCAAAATATTGTTCCTTCGTATAAAAGTTATCTGCATTGGAGGCATCTGGATAAGCTTTTACTTTCACAAAGAAATTATAATTATCCGATGCTACGCTTTCATCAACTAATATTTTGTAACTGCCTTTTGCTTGACTTCCAGATGCGAAGTCTTCTAAAATAATTTTTTTAGGTGTTTTAGAAATCATCTGACTTGGATAGTCTAGTTCTATTTCTACTTTTTCAAAATCAATTGTTCCTCTATTTTCTAAATCAAAATTAATATTTAAATCTCGATCTGTTGTAATTTCTTTCTCATATGATAAATTAGAAATTTCTAAATCAACATCTGATTCCTTGATCCCATCTAATGGTACATATACTGGTATCTCTTTTGAATATTGATTGCCTTCTTCATCATAGTACTTAATTTTAGCAAGTAATTCATAGGTACCACTGGCAAGACTTTTATCTGCAGTAATTTTAAAATATTCTTTCTTACTCTTACCCCCTAAAATTTCTAAAATACCCTTTGTTGCAACATCTTGATACAATCGAATACCATCTTTACTAAAACCTTCCATTGTTATAGAAACATCATAAGCTTTCATTGTTCCAAAGTTTTTAAACTCAAGAATAATGCCTGCATTGTCTTGAGATATTTCGCCTCTAAAGTCCATGTCGTAAATGCTAATTTCTGGGGGTTCATTACTATTATAAATTTTTACATCATAAAAGCCTTGCACCGTTTCAGCAGGATTGCCAAAAACGTTTTTTCCACTAATGGTTAAAGGAATTCTATAAACTTTGTTCGTTGCAAGTTTTGAAACATCTAAGTTAAACTTAGCCTCCTCAATGGTATCTGATGAAATACGATCAATAGTCGTTGAAATTTCATTTTTTCTTACAAAAGGTCCATCACTCAAATCTAATGTTACCGTAACGTTTTTACCTGAATGCGTACCAACATTTTCAATCGGTATTGCCAATGCAACAGCCTTACCTGCAATTAAAGTTTTCTGATCATCATCCTCAGAAATTTGAAAAATTGGTAAATAGTTAGAATAATCCGTTTCCTTTTTTCCAGTATCAGCGCTAGAGTATTCTTTAGCTTCCACTATATTAATGGTTTCAGTACCCGTTTGTGTGCCATCATTTTGAAAAATATCAAATGTGAATGTATTACTTTGTCCAATATATTCTAAGTTAAGATTAATATTACTTGGATCACTTATGGTTTTTTTAGTTAAACCATCTTGCAATCGAAAATTATCATTTGTAATCACTAAGTAATCTGCTGCATTAGTACCTGTAATATTGTTTAGTTCTAAATTCAAAGTAAAAGTATCATTTCTATTGATTTCACTTTGATTGACACTATAGCTTTCAGTTATGTAATCATTTGTTGCGGTAAAAGAATACAAACTAGTAAAAATTAGTAGCAATCCAAGTGTTATTATCATCAGCTTATTCTTCTTCATGTTGATACCTCCTGATATCATGTTCCCTATTTTGTTTTTCAATCCGTTGAATTTTTCCATCCAGTATATAAACAACTTTGTCTGCATATTGGGCCAATCCTTTATTATGTGTTACCATAATCAAAGTGATATTTTTTTCTTTTGTGATATCTAAAATTAACTCTAGTACTTCCTTAGAAGTTTTTGAATCAAGATTACCAGTGGGTTCATCTGCAAAAACTATTTCAGGATCACCAACAAAAGCTCGGGCAATGCCAACTCTTTGTCTTTGTCCTCCAGAAAGTTGGGTTGGTTTATGTAAAACGTGGGTTTTTAAACCGACCTTTGATAAAATCTTAAAAGCTTCTATTTCTCTCTTTTTCTTTGGTACCTCTCTAAAAGTTAAGGGTAGCGCCACATTTTCTAAAGCCGTAAGAGCCGTCAAAAGATTGTATGATTGAAAAACGAACCCAATATTTCTTTGGCGAAACAAAGCCAATTCTTTTTCATTCATTGTAGCAATGTTTTGATCTTTAATATGTATTTCTCCACGGGTTGGCTTTTCTAATCCAGCCATTAAATTAAGAAAAGTGGATTTTCCAGAACCAGAGGTTCCTAAAATACAACAAATCTCTCCCTGTTCTATTTCTAAGTCAATACCCCTAAGAGCTTTCACTACTTGTTCACCGACACGATAATATTTTTTTAAACCTTTTACTATGATCGCCATAATTAATCTCCTTTTTCTCCATCTATATTATAAGTATTAAATTACACTTGTGCAAGACTTTTAACTAAAATTAATACTTTCTTTATATTTATTTTTTCCTTGCCAAATAAACACATGTTCGATATAATGTTTTATGAAAGGAGGCATCAAATGACTAAGAAAATTTTCTTTTTAGTAGATGTTAATTCCGCTTTTTTATCTTGGGAAGCAACCTATCGTATGCAACATGGGGCTAAAATTGATTTAAGAACAATTCCTTCTATTATCGGTGGCAATCCTAAAACAAGACGGGGGATTGTTTTAGCAAAATCTATCCCGGCGAAGAAATACAATATTAAAACTGGGGAATCCTTAAGAGATGCCCTTAAAAAATGTCCAACTTTGGAAATTGTAGCCCCTTCTTATGAAATATATATTAGGGCTTCTAATGCTTTATTAGAAATTTTAAAAGAGTATTCTCCTAATATTCAACGCTTTTCAATTGATGAGTGTTTTATTGATTTCACTGATAGTATAAGATTATTTGGTGACCCTATAGAGGTGGCACACATAATCAAAAATCGTGTAAAAAAAGAACTTGGCTTTACAGTTAATGTAGGTGTTTCTAGTAATAAACTCTTAGCGAAAATGGCTTCTGATTTAAAAAAACCTGATCAAGTGCATACTTTATTTCATGAAGAGATACCAGAAAAACTTTGGCCTTTACCTGTAGATGATTTATTTATGGTTGGTCGTAAAACATTACCTAAACTCAACCAATTAGGGATCTTTACCATTGGTGATTTAGCAAAGTCTAATTTACCAAGTATTCAATACCATCTAAAATCCCATGGCAAATTAATTTGGGAGTATGCCAATGGTATAGAGAATTCACAAATTACCTTATCTGATTATGCGGATGTCAAAAGCATCGGTAACTCAACAACGATCCCTTATGATATTGATAGCAAAGAAGAAGCGCTTCTCTATTTGCTTTCTTTAACTGAAATGGTTGCTATGCGTCTTCGGGATAAAAATAAAATGTGTCAGTTAGTTGCGATCACCATTAAAAATAATGAACTCATTAGTTATTCTCACCAAAGAAAGATTTATTACTCAACAGATTTAACAAATGATATTTTTGATGAAGTAAAAAAATTATTTGAAGATGCCTGGAAAAAAGACCCGATTCGACATTTAGGTGTTCGTGTATCTGATTTGATTAATAATGAAGAAAAGCAATTATCTATTTGGGATAAGAAAAATGAAGAATCTTTAAGAAAACTCGATTCAACAGTAGATGAACTGCGTCAAAAATATGGCAATTCTATTATTCAAAGAAGTTCCTTTTTACATACTGGCATTAAAAATATTAATGGTGGTGTTGAGAAAGATTACCCTATGATGACGAGCATTTTATGATATAATGTTTTCTGAAAGGATGTGTTCAGATGGACTTTTTTAAAAAACATCGAATGGTTATTATTTTTTTGTTACTAGAAATTGCATTTTATTTTCAATTGGAAATAACGGATCATCAAACATATTTTTTTACTTGGGGGATTATTGGTCTTGCTTTTTTCATCTTCGATATGTTTAATGTTATCAAAGCAAATCCTATTCTTAGCTTGTTTAATGCCAATGCTAAAGACCAATCTGTTAAGCAATTAGCAGCAAGCAAAAAATCTTTCCAAGAGAAAATTCTTAATGGAAAATCTTATGCTTTTATTTTTTTCATTGTAACCAATTTTTTGTTGTATTTATTTGTTTAAAGTAAAATGGAGGTTTTTATGATTAAAAGATATGAAGGTACTGGACGTATGAGTAGAGTTGTTGAACACAAGGATACATTATATCTATGTGGTCAAACTTGTGGGGATGCAGAAAAGAACATTAAAGAACAAACAGCTGTTGTACTAGAAAAGATTGAAAATTTATTAGATGAATATGGCTCAGATAAACATCACATCTTATCAACAACTATTTATTTAAAGGATATTGGTATGTTTGATGAAATGAATGAAGTTTGGGATGCTTGGGTTGACGAAGGTCATGAACCTGCCCGTGCTTGTGTTGAATCAAAACTTGCAAGAGATTATATTTTAGTAGAACTTTCTGTTGTAGCCGCTAAAAAATAAAATAGTATGCAAAATGGTAGCCTATTCTATAGAATAGGCTATTGTTGTACTTAATTTCTGAATTTTAATTTCACTTCCATTAATTTGTTTCTTTCCTTCTAAATCTATTTTTGTACCTTCAAGGGCAATGTGCCATATTTTATTCTCTGCTAAGTAAACTGTTTTTCTTTCTTTACTGGCATTATGAATAACTAAAATTTCATCCCAAGAGTCCTTCTGATTTTTTAATGTGTAAGCAATTACACTTTCTTCAGTGCTTATGAGTTTTAATTTATTCTTTATTTCTTCTTCATGCTCTATACGAAATGAAGCATGTTCTTTTTTTATTTTAATTAAGGCTTTTACATAATTAAAAACATCTAAGTGTTCTTTTTTTCTATGCCAATCAAATTTATTGATTGCATCACCCATGTTGTAGGTATTATGCTCCAAATCTTTTGTGCACATAATTTCTTGACCTGAATGTATTAATGTGATCCCTTGACTTAAAATTGCAATAGCAGTTCCTAATAAGTGTCGTTCCTTTATACATTCGTCTTTTACAGATAATTTTAACTTATCATATAAAGTATGGTTGTCATGAACTTCAACATAGTTAACCGTTTGATTGGGTTCAACACCATCTAAATGTTTAATTTCATCTGAATAATCAACGCCACCTACAAGGCCACGTAAGATACTAATTTTTTTCGAGTAATCGCCGCCGATATAGCCTGTACTTTCTGCATTAAAGTTGTCACCACGAATGCCGTCTCTAAAATCATCATTAAATTGGCCAATTCTTGGAAGGTATTTTGAATTCCACAGGCAAGCTTTATCATTAAAATCTAATGCTTCTCCCATTTCCCAACCTTCTCCAATGATTATAATTGAAGGATCTATTTTATCTAAAGCATATCTTATTTGATTCATGGTTTCAATATCTATAAGGCCCATTAAATCAAATCTAAAACCATCCAAATTGTATTCCGTTGCCCAGTAAACCACTGAATCAACGATAAATTTTCTTACCATTTTCCGT